>Ga0206126_10000800_pt1 | contig 40984 bp, 46 predicted proteins | sample Helgoland_Spring_5_FD_148621 | JGI IMG/M metagenome (GOLD analysis project Ga0206126, IMG submission 148621) | Pelagic subsurface seawater microbial communities from Kabeltonne, Helgoland, North Sea - Helgoland_Spring_Bloom_20160412_1 | ecosystem: Environmental > Aquatic > Marine > Epipelagic ...
TATAGTAAACTAGAAAAATATCTTGAACAAATTAATTCTTTTAAAGCAACATCACCAACAACAACAATTATGCCTTCTAGAATAACTGATAGAAATTGGGACTCTTTATTTTGTAATCTATTACACCTTTGAACATTTAAAACGCTGACTTTCTAATATTTAGGAATTAACAGATATTGTTAATTTAAGTTAATTTATTAAAAAAAAAATGAAAAAAAAAATGATTTAAAAATAAAATATATTAACAATATATAACGAAAATGGTTAAATATTCATGCGAACGATGTGGAAAAGAATTTTCTCAAAAATCTCACTATGATTCTCATAATAGACGCAAAACGCCTTGTGAAAATAATGCTGATAAAATTAAGGCACTTGTAGATAAGGCAGTTGAAGAAAAATTAAAAGAATTAAAAGAATTAAATAATAAAAATTTGATTGTTGAAAATGAAGGAGTAAATGTAAATACAGACATAATAGAACAACAACCAAATCAACCTAAACCAAAAAAGAAAAAGATCAAGAAAAAGACAAAAAAGCAAAATGTTCCCATTGGTAATTTGACATTACCTAGACAACAGTATCTAGGAAATAAAATTAAATATATAGATTTTATTAAAAATTCTATACCTGAAGATGTATTTACAGTTTGTGATGCTTTTTCGGGTTCAGGTATTGTGTCTTATGAATTAAAAAAAAAATATCGTATTTTATCAAATGAAATATTAAGTTCTGGTTATAAATTAACACATGGATTAATTGAAAATAACCATATTAAATTAACTGATAAAGATATACAAAATATTATTAAGACTAATCCTAGAAAGAAAACATTTATAGAAGATAATTTTACAGATTTATATTATACACGAGAAGAATGTGTATTTTTAGATAACCTGTATTCTAATATTATTGAAGTTGAAAACGATTTTAAAAAATCTATATTATTTACAGCTATTTGCAGAACATTAATTAGAAAAATATTATTTGCATACTTTTGTCATACGAAAGCAATTGAATATAGAAATGACCCAAAAAGATGGAAAAGAAATCCAGCTATTAATAGAGATATCAAGGAAATGTTTTTAGAATATGTTAAAGAATATAATAATTGTATATTTGATAATAAAAAGGATAATAAAGCCTATAATATGGATATATTTGATTTTCTAGATAATATTAATGATAATAATATAAAAATAGATTTAATATATTTTGACCCACCCTATGGTGGAACTCATTGTGATTATAATTCCTATTATCATTTCCTTGAAACCTATATAAATTATTGGGAAGATACAAAACTTTATAATAGAACAAAACAACCAAAAGATAAATTGAAAAAAAGTGATTTTACAAAAAAAAAACTGGATGATGTATTTACTAAATTATTCGAAAAATCAAAAAATATTAAATACTGGTTGATTTCATATAATTCAAAATCAACACCCAATAAAGAAGAAATGACAAAACTTATTAAGAAATATAAAAATAATGTTATATTTAATGAATATAAACTTAAAAATAATAATGGTGGTATGGGACTTAAAAAAGGTAGTAATGAATATTTAATATTATGTTATTAGATTACTGATAAACTAATGAGTATAAACATTTAGTTTTATAGGAGCCAGATAATGATTTATCTTTTTTATATTCATATTCAATATCAATTATATTTGTTTTTTTTATTTGACTAAAATATTTAGATATTTCCTTATTTATAAGATTTGTTTCACATTTTAGATATCTTGAATTTTTTACATCATTAATATTAATTAGAATTATGAAATATCTATAATTGTTGCAAAACAACCTTGGGTTTTGTTCTTGATATAACCATTTTAATAATTCCAAATGTTCCTTTTCATTTTTTATAAATTGTAAAATAGTTTCTTTTGAGATATTTTTCTTATAATTTTTAGGAAATATAGTAGTTTTTAGGTCAAAAGGAAATACTATATCTTCTATTTTACAAAAGAAGTCAATTTTAGAAATAGGTCTTAATGTAGGGATAATATTTTTTTTGCTTTTTATAATATTTTCGTTTAAATCAGAGCATTTTTGATTATACCATTGCCATTTTGCATAACTTTCTAATTGTTTTTTCAAATTATCAATTTGAGATTCTAACATTTTTAATGTATATGTATCTGGATTTCTAATAATACGATTTAAATTTCCATTAAAATTATCATTATGAACGCTACATTTTTCTTCGCATACTTTTTTTAATTCATTCTTTAATTCTAATATTTTATTATCATCCATATAAGTTTTATTATCTAATAAATATTTAATAATATTACTTTCGTATACATTTTCAAAAACCTTCAAGTTTATCTTTTTTATTAAATGGAATATTGTATTCAGTGAGTAATTCATCCAAATTTTCTTTTTTTAAACTACGAACCATTAGATATAACGTTGAAAACGGACGATCGTATAATGAATTAAAATCTTTACTCTTATTATATTTACTATCAAGTAAAGTAAAGTCTTGTGTTGTTGGTAATTCTAACATATTAGAATTAGAAACATCTTGCTTTTTTGTCTTTTTCTTGATCTTTTTCTTGATCTTTTTCTTTTTTGGTTTAGGTTGTTCTACAACTTTCATTTTACAGGTTGTTTTTTCTAATGACATATTGGTTTATTTAAGTATATATACTTATTTTATTTTAAATCAATTTTTTTTATATTTAAATCAAAATATATTATAATGCCTACACATAAAAGTAGTGATTATAAATTATCAGCAGTTAAATACTATTTATCACATTCTAAAAATCAAGTGCAAACCTGTAAAATATTCGGTTGTTCTGAAAGAAGTTTAATGAGATGGGTAGATAAATACAAATCTACTAATAATATTACACGAAAGAAAAGAGATTATACATCATATAAAATTACTAATAGTCATATTTCATTCATAAAGCAACAACTTAAACAAAATAAAACTATAACAATGGATGAATTGTTAGGTAAATTAAAAACTAAATACTCAGACCTAACATTATCAAGAGTTCATTTAGGTAGAGTTGTAAGGGATATTAATATCACACTAAAACAAACACGATTACAACATGTTCCAAAAACAAGATATAAAAAACCTATTGTAATTAAAAATCAAATAAAAGAGTTTTATAGTAATGTTAAACAATATAGTTTAGATGATATTATATGTATTGACGAAACATCATTAAACTCATTTATGATTAGAAGAAAATGTTATGAAGAATTAGGTAGAAGATGTGTAGTCAAAACCGAAAATCAAGAAGTATTCAAAAAATATACTGGTATATTTGCTATTTCTTCAAAAGGTGTAATTGGATATGAGGTATATAAAAAGGGGGGGAGGGATTGATAGTAATAGAATAGTTGATTTTATTAACAAGTTTATAAATGGAAAATATAAAAATAAATTAATCATTTTAGATAATGCGAGTAGTCATAGAAATCAACTTGTAAAAGATGTAATTAAAAAGGATAATAATTTATTGTATGCTGTTCCATATCAACATTATACAAATGCGATAGAAGGATATTTTAATGTATTGAAATCACGATTACAAAAGAAAAAAGGATTAACATATGATGAATTAGTTAAGAATGTAAAAGATGTATTAGATGAAATACCAATACATATTTATAAAAATCTAATAAAAGGAGCATATGATAGAAGTGAAAAGTATGTAAAACGACCATCAACGAGAAAAAGGAAACCTAAAAAATATTTGGATTAGGTCGGCGTTTTAAATGTTCAAAGGTGTAAAAAGAAAACACCTGTTAAAAAAATAATTAAAATTATTAAAAAGAAAACACCAGTTAAAAAATAATTTAATTATTATATTTCACATTATTTATTACATATTAACACGAAAATCATAATCCTTTATATATAACGTAAAGTTATTTCAATATATAGATCATATTTTATACAAATTATATTTACCAAATATATTTAACTTATTAATTATACTAATATTGATTATAATCATATTTTTTATTTTATATAAATATAAATATAAATACTAAACACATTTAAATTACAAATCTTTGTGGTTAAATTTATTATGTTCTTCATATATTTCTTTACAATAAAACTCTAAATTACAATCGTCGCATTTATATTGTTTAGTATTTAAAGGATCTATATTATAGACGGGAGTATTACCTTCACTCCAATTATTATAAAACAGATAATTAACACTCAAATTATTTTTTGGTTCGTTAATTTCATAATGTCTTAACCATCTAATTAATTCCTCTTCTTTTTTCTTTTGAGATATTTTTTGGATTTTTCCATCCCTTCTAAAATTATCTGGATTATAACGAATAAATATTATTGGTATTCCTCCTTCATTACTAAATATATTTCTCATACGATTAAATTCACCAAGTTCACAATAATTTTTGTGTTGATTTTCATCCACTTCCACAAATACTTTATGAGTTCCAAAATCATATCCTATTTCTTTTTCCTCTGATTTTTTACCACCGCAATCTCTGTCAACACGAACATTGTATTCAGTTGGAATTTTAAATTCACTACTCAATATTTTTAAAACTCGTTTTTCCTTAACTTTCTGATTTTTTTTAAGACTTTTATGAATTTCTGTTAATCCACAATAATTTACACATAAACCATTTATGATTACATCTACTTGATTACATTTTGGACAAGTTCTTTCAACTAAATTTACATCGTTGTCATTTTTATGCTTATCACAATGAATAGGACGATTTATTCCATATTCACTTGTATTATTACAATTTTTGATTAAACATTTAGAATTAGGATTTTTAATCATTCCATTCTCTTTATGATTTACACATTTATTTGGTCTATTACAAGGTATGCCGTAAGATGCTCTTTTTTTACATACAATACATTTGGGATTTTTTATATCAATCATATCAGGTAATTTACAACCAGAACAATATGTTGCTTTTGAGTGTCCTTGATAATTGAAATTAGGTCTTTTAATTTTACATACAATACATTTGGGAGATTTTATATCAATCATATCAGGTAATTTACAACCAGAACAATATGTTGCTTTTGAGTGTCCTTGATAATTGAATACAGGATGTTTAATTTTACATACAATACATTTGGGATTTTTTATATCAATCATATCAGGTAATTTACAACCAGAACAATATGTTGCTTTTGAGTGTCCTTGATAATTGAAATTAGGTCTTTTAATTTTACATACAATACATTTGGGATGTTTTATATCAATCATATCAGGTAATTTACAACCAGAACAATATGTTGCTTTTGAGTGTCCTTGATAATTGAAATTAGGTCTTTTAATTTTACATACAATACATTTGGGATGTTTTATATCAATTTTTAAGTTTAACGCAAAATTAATAAAATAAGTATTCTGGTGTTTGGAAAAACTCCCCATGTTCCTGACATATAATGATTATTTTTACAATACAATTAATATAATCAGTTTTGGAATAGTCGTATTTATCTCCATGTATTTCTTTTGCTTTTTTAATCCAAATATTTTTGATATTTGTCATATATAAGTGTATTTTTTTATTAGCTTGTATGGTGGACATTTTGTAATATCTAAGTTAACTTTGTTATATTACAAAAATAATATTTCTTTTAATGTTTTTATTTAAATCTAGAATTTAAATATTAATAATCAATTTTTATCATAAATATTATTTAAAAATTAAAACCATTTTTTCAATTCAAGTTGTTTATCATTAATTTTAGTCATAACTGGATATGAAATAGGATTATACATCGTACTTGCGTCTTTTTTATATTTCATATAAGAAGATGCTTCGCCATAAACATCTTTAATACAAAAATCTAATACAAATTTATTTAGAAAATAAATTTGTTGTTTAATATTATTTGGTAAATTTTTAGAATTTTGTAAAAAAATAGCTCTCATGATAACTTTAAGTTCATCTTCACATTGTTCATCTATAACATATTGACTATTAGATTTTAAATAAACACCATATCTAATACCATTTTGTATAATCTTAATATTTTTACTAGAAAAGAAAGCATTTGATAATTTTGTTTTATACCAGTTTCCATTCATAGCATCAGTATATGATGTAGATCTAACATCGTTTTTATCTTTCATTGTAAATAGAATATTACTATCAGGTTGAGATATATTAACTCTTCCGTTATATTTTAAAGAATAATCACCCATTATACAACTTAATAAGAAAAAATTATATATGATTAAATTATATAATGGATTCTTTTAAGAAAACAACTATAATAGTCGCGTCTGTAATATTATTTATTTTATTATTACTAACTTATTTTTTAATAAATAATGATAAAAAACAATTGGGATTTCCTCCAGTTTTAAGTAAATGTCCTGATTATTTTTTAGCGAGAGAAGATAATGGTAAATTATATTGCGATAATGTTAAAAAATTAGGAACTTGTAATCCATTCGATAATGTAGACATGAATACAGCATATAATGGAAATTATGGTTCTTGTTTGAAAAAACAGAATTCTGATAGATGTGCATTATCGTGGGATGGAATTACAAATAATAAAGATTTATGTAATAGTCAATAAAATAAGTATAAAAAATAATTTTAATAAATATTAATGAAACAAAAATATGTATACGATGATATTTTAGATAGAAATGAACTAACAAAAAAGATAACTAATATATTAAATAATTTTGAAGAAAATAAACACATATTTAAAATAAAAAGAGGTATTTATTTATATGGAGATACAGGAATAGGTAAAAGTAAATATATAAATGATTTATTAAACAATTTAGATTATGATGTAATACATTACAATTCATGTGATATTAGGAATAAAATAGTCATTGAACAAATCACAAAATATAATTCTTCTGACAAAAATGTATTAAGTTATTTTAGTAAAAATAAAAAACCCAAAAGAATAGCTATAATAATGGATGAGATTGATGGAATGAACAATGGAGATAAGGGTGGTCTAAATGCTTTAATAAAACTTATTAGACCAAAAAAAACAAAAAATCAAAAGTTAGAACAAATATGTAATATACCGATTATATGTATAGGAAGCTATGATGTTGATAAAAAGATAAATGAATTAAAGAAAGTATCGCATGATTTAGAGTTTGTAAAACCAACTAATGAACAAATTGAAAGTATCCTAAATAAATATACAAACAATTTAAATAAATATATAATTGATAGAATAGTAAAATATGTTAATTGTAATTTAAATAAGATTACATCATTATTAAATATATATAATAATGATAATATTGCGTTTGAGAAGAATATTATGAATACAATTGACAATATTTTTATATGTAAGAATTCTCATACAAATACTAAAAAGATATGTAGTAATTTAATTCATAATAAATATAATATTTCTAAACATAATGAGTTGATACCTGATACAGATAGAACAATAATTAGTTTATTATTACATGAAAATATAATAGATATTTTAGATAAATATAAGAAAGAAATATCAGTTAATGTTTATTTAAAATTATTAAATAATTTTTCTTATTTTGATTATATAGATAGAATTACATTTCAAAAACAAATATGGATATTTAATGAGATGTCGTCATTAATGAAATTATTTTATAGTAATAAAATAATGAATGATTTATATAATTTAAGTAATAAAAATAATAAAATAAATTCAATACGTTTTACAAAGATATTAACAAAATATAGCACAGAATATAATAATTTTGTATTCATAAAAAAAATATGCGATGTTATATATTTAGATAAAAACAATTTATTTAAATTGTTTATAAATTTAAAAAAGATACATGATATTGAATACATATATAAGAAATTTAAAAAATATAATGATATAAGTATTTTAGATATTAATAGATTATATAGATATTTAGATAAAATATATGTTACACCTTTTAACATTTAAACGGCGACTTTCTAATATTTTTTTAATAAATTTTATAAATTAAAAATTTTGGTTAATTTATAAAATATATGGATTATGTAGGTGTTTTACACCTTTGTAAATTTAAAACTGCGACTTTATATATAGTTTTTCTTTAATTCGTTTGTCTTATTTTTGGTTTATATTTTTATGGACGCTCATAAACTCCCTTAAATATATTATTTAATGTTGTTAATGGTATATCACGCAAAACATTTGCTATATTGATCTATATTGATCTATAAATGATTATATGATAAACCTTATTTTTGTAATTTTATTTTAGGACATTAAACCAATTTTTCGATCTCATTTGTGAAATGTTGATAAGGAACGGAATATAGTATTTCACTGTCTTTATTTATCAAATCTTTTATTTTTTGATTTCTGTTTGACATATTTTATATTTAAACTTATAATCAGAATTTTTAAATATCCGAATGTTCAAAGGTGTAACATATATTTTATGAGTTTATATCAATTGATAATTTTAATTTATCAATTTCATTATCTTTTTGTTTTAACATTAATGATAATTTATCAATTATTTCTTTTTGTTTTTTAATAAAATTAACTATTTCATAATTACTTAATTCTCTACCTTCACGTGTTCCGTCCGATATCATTATTTTTTGATGTTTATTTTGAAGTTTATTTTGATGATCTTCTTTCATTTTATTTAATTGTATCAAAACGTCAGGTTTCATTTCAGGTAAACCTTCTTTATAATTAGATAATAAATCTTCTATTTCGTTTAAATAGAAATTTCGAATAGTTTCGTCTTTTATAATTTCAGATGTATCAATCATGGTTTCTTTTACATAATCATTTGGATGGTCTAATAATTGTTTTTTATCAAAAGTATTATGAATATGTGAAAAAACCAATATTGTTTTATATGGATCTAATTGAACGAATGGTATTGTATAATTTTTTAAAAATGTTTTTTCTTCAGCGAGTGAAGCTGATTCATCATAAGACGTTTCTTTTAATAATTCTCTTTTAAAAGCAAATGTACCTGCGGTAGAATGATTTGGTCCATATGGTCCAAATGAATATATTTTATTTAAATGTTTAAAATATACAAATACTTTACTAGATCCAGCACATAAAGCATCACTATTTTGTAATGTTTCGACCGCGTGTGAAACCCTACAATTAGGGTAATAATCATCATCATCCATATATACTAAAATATCTCCTTTTGTTTTCTCATGCATCAAATTTCTTTTTCTACCAAGTGTCATTTTAGTATCATAATAATAATATTTAACCTGTGGTATATGTTTAACTAGATCTTCAATTTTATCAGTTCCGTCATCAATAATAATCCATTCCATACGTTCTTTTGGATAATCTTGGTTATTAAAATTTTTAATCATGGCATTAATAAAAGGTCTACGATTAAATGTTGGTGTACAAATGCTTACAAAAGGTAATTGATTTATTTTATGTTTTTTATGTTTTTTATGTTTTTTATTATTAGTCATTTATATTATAAATTTATTAAAAATAATTGTTTAAATTATAATTAATATTAAATACTTTTATATAAATTTTTTAATTATATAAAAAATATAAACAATTAGCATACTTATCGAATATGTTTTATCTAAATGAATTAAGCTATTAATTAAAAAGAGTAATCCAGATAATAATGATATAGTTGAACTATTTGATTTAATAATATTAACTATTTTTGAATTATTTGTAAATAATGGTATAAATAACATAGTTACAATAAAACTTAATAATAGTGATATATTAGTTAAAGATGATATTATGTGTGTGTACAACAAAAATAATCCGATTAATGTATAATATATTCCATAAGGTTCTGACATTAACAATTTGTATATCGAACCCATATAACCTGTAAATAATATAAACAATATACCAAAAATTAAAAATAATGGAGCAATTATATACATATTTAAAATATTATTTTTAATATTTAGTTGTTTCAAAGTTTCAAAACCATCTTTTATAAAAGATCTATATTCAATCCATATGTTTTTTATAGTATTAGATACCCAATAACCAAATGTTTCTTTATCGTCATTTAAATTATAGGGAAATCCATATAAATTACCAAGACTAAATAAATTTATTCTATTTTTATTTAAATTATCATTTGCATATGATTTCGCGGATGTTGGAAAAAAATTATCTAAATTATCTTTATTTATAAAAAATAAATAATTACTACCAAGTAGTGTTAATATCGACAAAATTAATAATGAAATTAAAGAATTTTTAATGAATTTATTCCAATCACTATTATTTTTATTATTTTTATTATTTTTATTATTTTTATTATTTTTAAGGTTTTCTATATTATTTATATTTGACATTATAAATTAAATGAATATTTAATATTTATGAGAATTATTTATCTACTGTATTCTAGAGCAGCGTTTCCTGAGTCAAATGAAAGAATATTTATTCTTTCTTCTAATATCGTTAAATCATAATAATAATCATAAATGTTTGTGATTGGTTTGTTTTCACCAATTTGTAATGATGTCACGGGATCACATACTACAAAAACTCTTGCGTTAGAATCAAGAGGAGGTTGAATTGTTTTAATTTCGAATTCTATTGTTGAAAATTTACTTAAATTTATAGCACCATTCGGTTGGAAATTAAATGGATCAGTATCTAAACAGAAATTATAACAATATGCTCCACTTTTTAAATTTCCTTTTGTTCTTATATATTTTTCTATGTAATTTAATACACCACTTTTTAAAGTTTGTTCTCTATAAACACCATCAAATAGTAAAGCCCAATTCGTCATTATTTCTTTTATATTTAATACACTATATTCACCTGACAATTTTATAAATGAGAAATTTACATTATCTCCTTGTTTATAAGGTGTTATACGTTTTCCATCAATTTCAATAGTTTTAATATTTGTGATCCCATCGTTTATATCTATATTACCACGTGGTCTATCATTTTCATAAGCCCAATTGCTATAATTCGACCATTGATTTCTTAATTTAATATCACTTCTCTGAAAAAACCACATCCAATTAGTAATTAATCCTAATGATTCTAATTTAACTCTTTTAGAACCAGTTACATTATTATATTTATATTCATAAGATTGTTTTACTAAATATTTATGTTTAGAGTTAGCAAAAACGATTCGTTCGTCATCGCTTAAAAACACATAATTGGATATTAAATGAACATCTGCATGCCAATTTGTACGATTATCCGTATAATCGTCTAATGTGATTGATGTGGGTTGTTGTAAAAATTTATGAAAATGATATAATGAATTCTTTTGATTAGCATATATGTATTTTCTATCTTTTGTTGAATTATTATCTACTATTTCTTTTATTAAAAATAATTCACATACTGGTCTGATTATGACTTCTATTTGAAGTTCATTATATTGTAAACAAACTAAAGGAAACGCCATTTTAGAACATAACGTAAACCATATATTTAATGGAATATATAATTGTCTTGCGCTTATGGATGGTTCTGATCCTGGTTTATTTGGGAAATAATATGCATTTGGATAATGACCACCTCTTGAATAAGCATTCGCAGGATCATTCAATTCATTTACATTACCAGTCATTTCGTAATATAATGATTTTTTAACTTCATTAAAGTCTCTTTCTACAATATTATATAAATATTGTCCTGTAAAAGATTGTATTTTTTGACCACCTATATAAAAATTAACTTCTTTTATCATTTGAGACCCTATATTTTCTATCCATTTAAATTCATAAGGTTGCCATGATCCATTCGATTTTTGTGGTGGATATATTGGACTCCATATAGTAGGCAATGTTATTGATAAATATGTGTCAAATAATAAATCTCCGTATCTTGGAACATCAAATATAAATTTTGATTCTTGATTCATTTTTAATTTTTTTTGACCGTTAAAATCTAATCTAAATTTTTGTATTCCAAAATTTGTATATTTACTCCAAGTACTTTTAAACATAGTTATTGTCGGATTTCCATTAATTATTACATTTTGATTTCCATAAGCAATTAAATTTAATAAACCACCTGCCATGATATAATTATATATATAATTTTATATATATAATTTTATATATATAAAATTATATATATAAAATTATATTATATAAATTAATTTATTATTTATATATATAAAATTATATTATATAAATTAATTTATTATTTATATATATATAATTATATTATATAAATTAATTTATTATTTATATATATATATAATTATATTATATAAATTAATTTATTATTTATATAATATAAATGAAAACGAATGAATTAATAATTTATTCTGCCATTGTTATAATAATTATAATTATTATAGTAATAATTATTGTTAAATATTTAAAATATTATACAAATTGTAAAAAAATGAAAAAATTATATAATACTTTTCCTAATATTAGAAATATTTCACCTACAACTATAAATAACAATAATTTAAAATTAAGAGATTTTTATATTAAAACAGCATATAACGCTTGTTCGGCAGGTAATTATAAAAATGATTATGTTAATATTTGTGCCTTGAAAAATGTAATTAATCAAGGAGTTAGATGTCTTGATTTTGAGATTTACTCAATTGATGACGAACCTGTTGTTTCTACATCAACAATGGATAAATATAACAGTAAAGAAACATACAATTCAATATCATTCAGCAATGTTATCAAAACTATTAATAATTACGCATTTACGCAATCAGAATGTCCGAATCCAAAAGATCCTATTATTGTTCATTTACGAATCAAAAGTGAGAATAAACATATATATGATAAAATGTCTAAAATTATATATAATTCTATCGAAGATAGAATATTAGGTAATAAATATAGTTATGAATTTCAAGGAAATAATTTAGGGTCTTTACCTATTAAAGAATTAATGGGTAAAATTATTTTTATTGCTGATAAATCCAATCCATTATTTACATCAACTCCTTTAGATGAATATGTAAATTTATCTAGTAGCTCTGTATTCATGAGAAATTATAGATATAATGATGTTAAATATGTTAATGATATTAATGAATTAATATATTTTAATAAAAAAAATATGACATTATGTATTCCAGATATTTCCATTAAACCTAAAAATCCTTCTTCTGCTTTAACAATGAAATTTGGTTGTCAGATGACTGCAATGAGTTTTCAAAAAAAAGACACTAATTTAGAATACTATAATTCATTCTTTAATAAAAACGGACACGCTTTTGTTTTAAAACCACCAGAACTTAGGTATAAAGATACTACTATATCTATTCCTAAACCACCTCCTAAAAAATTATCTTATAAAGGAATAAAAGCGTCAAATAAACTATTTGATTATACAATTTAAATTCTTATTTAACAATATACAATAAGAATGATATAATCATAATTAAATAAAATATATTTTTTAATTTTAAATTCGGTAATGCCAAAAATTTTAAAGTTATAAGAATTAGAAATAATGTTAATAATAATATAAAATTATATTGCGATTTGACAGATACAACATTTAGATTTGATAATTTTTTTTTTTCATTTAATGTATTTAAATCAATGTTTAATTCATTTAATTCTTTACTAGTATTTGAATAATTATTATAAACTGATCTAAATTTATCTAATTGAACTTGATTTAATTTATCTAAATCGTTCATATGTTTAGAATTATTTAATTCAAAAATTTTTTCTTTCAATTCTTTGTTGGTTATATTTATATTTTGTAATTCAATAGAATTCGTTTTACTATCGTGTGGATCTATATTTTCACTATAAATATTCATATTATCCATTAGTGTGTTTTCTAAATTTATTATATTATTTATTTTATTTGTTAAAGTCATATAAATTATTATAATATTTTATATTGATAAATATAATTGAACTTTATTTAATGAATAATATATAGATGTGAATAAAAAACTTTTTATTAAGTAACCTTGTAAATTCATATTACCAGTTTCATTAAATAAAAATTTCAAATTTTTAAATAAAAAATTATTTATATAATTTAACTGAAAAATAAAAAATAATACAAATAATAATAGTGGGACGCTTAATTCTTCATATAATGTATCTAATAAACTACTATTAGACGAACTATTTTTTCCTTTCAAATTATAATTTAATTCATTTTCTAATTCATTATCTTCTTTTATATAATCTTCATTCTCAGGCAAATAACTTACGTTTGTCTGTTCGTCTTGAACTAGGTGTCTTTCACATCTAGGAACATCTCTTATATTTAATTTAGTTAATCCTGAAGCAGACGCTTGTTGTAAGTCTGATACAATCTTATTTAAATTTTTTTGTTCTTGTTCATGTGTTAATTTACCATTTGTATTTTTTTCTTGTTTATCTAATTCATTATCTCTTATATTTTGAAATTCTAACGCTTTATTATTTACTACTATATTATTATTATTATCCAATAATTTAACATTATTTTTAACATTATTATTAACATTATTATTAACATTATTATTAACATTATTATTAACATTATTATTAACATCATTCGTTAAACTATTTACCGATGGTAAATCATCTATTGTCGTTGCACCGATCTTCATTATTATTTATTTATTTAAAATTAAAATATTATTAACGCATTTAATATATTTGTCTTTTAAAACTTCCACACGGAATGTGTTTATCCGTAAACTTATAACATTTATTATCATATTCAAATAATTTACCTTTAATATTTTTTAATGGCGGCATCTTAAATATTAAACAATTATTATTATCACATATATTTCTAAATATGGAAGATACTCCTATACCTAATATTATTGATAATATTATTTTTCCTTTTTGTGTTTTCATTAAAGTTATAATATTTTTTATCATATTATATATAATAATATTATATATTATTACATTTGCATAGGTATTTTTTTAATATTTTGTTTATCTAATGGACATTTTACTTCTTTGTATTTAAACATAAAACAATTATCATTTTTATCTTTATATTCAATATCTTTATTGTTATAAGGTGTTGGGTATACAAATATTTTTTCTCTTAAAGGACTTTGTAAATATACTATTAATCCTCCTATAAAGAAACTTATAATAAATACTTGTATTGATATATATTTGGTAAACATCTTATATAATTTATTTTTATAATAATTTATAATAATTTATTATAATTTATAATAATTTATTATAATTTATTATAATTTAATTTCGTAATTTTTAATTTTAAATTCATTTACGATTGTATTTATATTATTATATTCTTCTATATAATCTATATGCTGATATTTCTCTTCTCTAATATTATTAAGTAAAGGAATTATTAATTTTATATATATATCGATTGAATCCATAATATTAGTATTATCTTTATTTACATTAAAATTATCTGAGAGTATCTTCAAATCTATTATTTTTTTATTTAATTTATCATTTAATATTTTTAAATTTTTTTTTATATCAGTGTTATTAATCAAATTTATATATTTTAAACGTATAATATTAAATTTATCAAGATTTGTATTCATATTATTATTAATTAATTCAAATTCTTGTACTGCTTTATCCTCTTGTATATATCCAAATAATAAATTTAATTTAATTTTTATTATATTTTCTTTATCATTACTTATAATTTCCTTCTCTTTATTATATAAATTTATTACATTATCATACATTCCTTTATCGATATTTATATTTAAATCACAAGGTTCTAAACTACCGCATTTTGCTTGTAATCTATTATTTTTAATATTGAAAATGGTTCCTCCATCTCTATTACAATTAACGCATTTTTTTTTTGATTTTATGATTCTTCGTCTTTTTTCATTATTAGATATACCTCCTATATTTCTTATTTTTTTCTTATTTTTTTCAATATTTTTTTCATAATTTCTCTTTAATTTATAGTAATTTAATATTTCTTCATTTAACATATCTTCCATTTAGTATAATATTTAATTATATAATATAATTATTATTTTAATTATTTTAATTATTAAAATAATGGTATATCTGTTATCAAGTTTTTATCTATTTTATTTTTTTTTTTATCTATTAAATTCAATTCATTTAATTTTTTAATTTTTGAAGTTATATAATTTTTTTTTTCTTTATATCTATTGTATTTATCATAATTACATTTACCTTTATATCTAAAATATAAGAATGTTCCAATTATTAATATAAATATTAAAAACATTATTAAATTAAATATTATATTTATATAATTATCTTTTATCAATCTACATTTTTTTAATGTTTTATTTAAATAATTATTTATGGATGGTTCTATTAAATTCATATTATTTGTCATTTAATTATTATTTATAAAATTAATTTATAAATAATATCTATATGATAAACTTATATTTAACGTTATTTATATTATCTGTATTATTTTATGTATATTTAAATATTATTTGGAAAAACAATAATCAACAAATATTCGGGATGTTCTTTATATTTACACTTATTATACAATTAGTTAGTAATATTTCTTTATCATATACTCTTTGTAATAATAATATTCAATGGGGTGTTTCATTTGTATCACTTATTCCTTGGTTTTTTCTTTTACTTTTTAATATTATTATTAAGATGTTTCCTGGATGGTTAAGACCTTTCTCTAATACATTCGGTTACTTATTTGTTTTAATACTTGGAATTAAAAAATTATTCGTAAGTATGTTAAAACCTAAAACGAATACAAATAATCAAATTTTATTAGATATATATAACAATCCTTCCATATTAATTAATGAAATTACAGAAGATAATTTTAAAGATTTTTGGGTTTCTTCTAAAAATATTATTAATTCTAATTCTTATAATAATAATACTATTAAAGAAAAATTATTTAATATGGTTAAATTAAAATATTTAGTTTCTGAAGGTATATGGTACATATTATTTGGTATATTAATTAATGGAATTACTAATAATTACATATCATCAGTTGATTGTAACATTAGCTTAGAAACGATTCAACAAAATGATATAAATTATAATGAAAAAATACCTGAAAAAATACCTGAAAAACAAAAGGTATATAATATAACGGATTAACATGTATTAATTATTTATTAATTTTGGAAAAGTTAAGTAATATAATACTAAAAAATATGATATGATTGATAAAATTATTGATAATAACCAAGCAGGAATTATTGTTTTCTTCTTAAATCCTAATCCGAAATTTCTTAAACTTCCATCATTATCATACATAAAAGACGGTTCATAATAAATAAATAAACTATATAATGAAATAAATATTATGATAGACATCGTCGTTATATTATTTTTTATTAAACTCATCATAATTATATATTAATAACATTATATTAATTATGATAAGTTTATTTAATATTATATTAATTATTATTATATTAATTATTATTATATTAATTATTATTATATTAATTATTATTATATTATATTAAAATTAAATGATATATATATTTAAATGTCTACCAAAGAAGAACTCGTTTATAATATTCAGGAATGGTTAAAAATCGATAAAGATGTTAAAATGTTACAAAATGAAATTAAAGAAAGAAGGAAAAAAAAAAAAAACATATCTAATTCATTATTAGGAATAATGAAAGATAATGATATTGATTGTTTCGATATTAATAATGGTAAAATTTTATATACTAAAAACAAAGTTAAAGCGCCTATTAATAAAAAACATCTACAAAAATGTTTAAATAATTATTTTATTAATAATCCTTCGGTTAAATGCGATGATGTATGTAATTTTATATTAAATAATCGAGAAATTAAAACTAAAGAAAATATTAGACATAAAATACTTAAATAAATTTACTTTATTGTATTTTCTTTTCAATAATATTATGGTGATTTTTACAATATATTCCATGTAATGAATTAAAACCATTTTTTTTACAAGTATTATTTTTATTTTTACCTGATTTATAAACCCATATACATTCTAATTTATTTTCTAGACAATTATTTATATTTTTATATGATTTAATTCCTTGACAAGGAATATAAGGAATGTTATTTTTTTGTATATTTCTACAATAAGGACAAATTATTTTTTTTTTATCTAAATTATTTTTATTATATATATTTCCTTTTCGTTGATTAATTATTTCTTTACATATCGAATAATAATTAAATTTATGTTTGCACGTTAATTCTATATAGTTCATATCTAATTTTTCGTGTGTTATTAAACAAATGTTTTCATTATCGGAATCAGTATCATCTTCATTATTTAATAAAAAATTAAAGTATTCTTCATTATTTAGGTCATCGTTCATATTATAATTATTATAATTATTATAATTATAATAATTACTATAAATATATCTTTATATATTATAATGTCAAAGAAACAATGGGGTAATTGTGTATGGATTACGTTTCATACTATTTCTGAAAAATTAAAATTTGAATATGATAATGAAGCATCAATAATATTAAAATATATTATAGATATTACTACTATACTACCGTGTAGTTATTGTAGAGAACATTCAAATAAAAAATTATCTAAGATAAACTTTAGTAGCATTAAAAATAAAAATGATTTAAAAATGTTTTTATACGAATTTCATAATATTGTTAATAATGATACTAAAAAACAAAAACAGGATATTTGTATATTAAATAATTATAGTAAATATAACTTAAAAAAAGTGTTAACATATTTTTTCAAAATCATGAATTATAGATATGGTACATTAAATTCATCCATATTTATTTCTATGAATAAGAAAAGGATACTAAATAATTTTAATTTATATCTTCGTAAAAATTATTATAAATTTAATAATTAAGCAATATTCCTGGATATTAATCGTCCGTTTTTATAAACAGAACATTTAAAAGTTTGTTTTGATGGTTTAGAACATTGAACATTATTACTTGTGTATTTACCAAAATATAATAAATTATCATTACCTGTACTCATAAATAATATATACCATAAAACACCAAATAATAAACCTATTAATGATCCATATACAGAACCTATAATTGTCGTACATTTATTTATAATTTTATTATATACGTCTGAGCCTAACATAATTAATAATGTAGCTAATACGGGATAATTAAATTGATTATTATATATCATTGGTAATGATAAATAAGATAATGTGAAAGATATGAATAACGCTGATAAAGATGGTGAATTATATTCACTTAAATAAGGAATATCTATTATATTACAACTGAAAGATTCGTTATTATCAACTGGACTTTTAATATGATTAATTAAAAATATATTTAAAATACTTGATATAAGCAATCCTGACAAATACACAATTGCTTTAATATCTGTATTGAATATTGATAACATTACTAAAAAAAATGTTAATAAAAATGGTGATAATGTTGAAAATAATTGAAAAATATTAGGTAATGTTAATTTAATTGCCATATATTATATATTTATATATTTATTAATAAATTAATCTAAAAATATAATATCGAGTACTTCATAAATATTTGATACTTTTATAAAGTTTACATCTTTGTTAATATCATAATAATATTTATCTATAAAGTCATTAAAATCATCTTCATTTTCTAATGGAAATATAAAATTTTTTATACCAGCACGAATGCCTCCTAAAATTTTAAGTTCTAAACCACCAATCGCCGTAATATTACCATTTAAATCTATCTCTCCTGTTATCGCATAATTATTTTTTATTTTTTTATTTGTTAATAAACTATAAATACATATTGTTATAGCACAACCTGCTGAAGGACCATCTTTATTTGTGGAACCATCCGGCACATGAATATGAATACCTTTATCTTTTAATTTATTATTTTCTTTATCATCTATTAAAGATAACGCAAGAGTTTTTGATACTTCCATACTTTCTTTCATAACATTTCCTTGCATACCTGTTAATTTTAGTTCAAAAATAACTTTTGATGGATAATATAATGATTCAATATGAAGTATTCCACCATTTCCCAATGAATTCGCCCACAATCCACAAATTACACCTATTTTACTTTCGTTATATATTTTTTTATCTTTGATTTTTTTTTTATCTTTTAGATATTTATATTTTATATCATTATAACTTATATTTATTTTTTCGTTTATATCTATATCACTTTTTATTATCAATATATTTATCTCTCCTATTATATTATATAACAATTCTTTTAATTTTCTAACACCTGGTTCGCACGTATATTCTATGATTAGTCTTTCTATAACGCCATCTTCAAATACAATATCATCACACATATCCATTTTTTTATAAATAGTTGGAAGTAAATATTCATTTGATATTACTATTTTTTCTTTTAATGTTAAATTCTCAAATTTAATCCTATGAATACGATCTAATAAAATACGATCTATTAATTTATAATCATTATATGAAAAGATAAATAATACCTTTGATAAATCTATATCTATTCCATTAAAATACTTATCTTGAAATTTATCATTTTGTGTCGAATCAACCAAATGTGTTAATACACCGATTAATTCTTTACCATTCTCTGTTTGACTTATCTTGTCAAGCTCATCTATAAATATTATTGGATTCATACATTTAGTTTCAATTAATATATCTACAATTCGACCCCATGAAGAACCTACATACGTGTAATTATGACCATCTAATACACTTGCGTTTGAAGAACCACCTATCGCTATTAGAGTAAATGGTCTTTTATTTTGATTTTTATCTTTTAAACACGACGATATTCCATATTTCGCTAACGATGTCTTTCCTACACCAGGGGGTCCTTCAAATCCTATACAATACCCAGACTTCTCGCCATTTATCCATTGCCCTATTATCATCTCTATTTGTTTTTTCGCTAGATTATGTCCATATACGGATTCATCCAATATAGTATTTATTTCATTAATATTTGACTCTATATCATTTAAATTTGAATACATTAAATTTATATTTTTATTTATAACATTAATTAATTTAAATATAACATTATCTTTATGGTAATCATTTATTATAAAATTCATTATATTTTGTGTGCTACTTAATTCAAATAAAAATTCTTTTATATTCGAATTTATAGATTTTATTGTTTTTCTTGAATAATTTATTTTTAATCCCAAGTCTTTATTTTTTATTAGATTATTAAAATATTTAACTATATTTATTAATTCACTCCTATTCATACAATAACATTCATTCAATATTATTGTTATCAGTAATTCATTATTATTTACTCTTTTTTTTAATAAAATTATATTCTTTCTAACATCTATATTCGTATATTTTACTTTGATTGGAATATTTTTTATTAATTCTTTTATTTTTTCATTATTCTTTATATAATTTATTGTTTTTACGAACAATTCTTTTGTTTCATTCATTATCGTTAATATATACTCTTCTTTGTATATTGAAAAAGGAATTTTTAGTAATCCATCTAAGTATTGTTTCGCTTTTACACAATTATCATCATTCTTTGATTTTATCTCTTTCAATTTTACCATCGCTTTCTCTTTAACGTTATCGTTAACTTTTAATAAACAAATTTGTTGTTCCAAAGGTATATTATTTATTGAAGATTTTGAATTCTTTAAACAATCAGAATATTCTACTGTATTTAACATTGCGGTCTTGAATAGTTTTCGTTGTTTCCAACAAAAACTATTCATTAGTAAGTTTTGTTCTTTAGAATCAATATTATTATTTTTAACATCCCTTAACAAATCATATAATAAATATGCTGAATATTGACTTTCTTTATCACTATCATTTAATAACAGACACAATAATATTTTCCTTTTATTATATAAATCTATTGAAGTAAATTCATTCACTAAATCCGATAAAGATTTATTTGTTAAACGTTCTATTTCCTTTTTTACTTTTAAAAAATTATTATAAATATCTTCTTTATTATATATTAATAATACCTTTAAAGATAGTGTATCTACATAATTCATAAATAATTCAGAATTCTCTATAATATTTGGTTTATTATTTATTATTATTTTCAATTTATTATTTATAAATAAATTATCCAATTCATTTAATATCATATCATTTAATATACAATACACAATATATGTTCTACGTTCCAATTTATCATGCAGTATTAATTTCATACCATTAACTTTCTTCTCAAAATTTGTTGTTGTTCTATATATATCAAAACAATCCAACGATTCACTATTATCTATTAAATTAATATCATCTAACGATTTTTTTTCGATTAATTTTTTATTTGTTTTAAAATTGTTCCAATAAATCGTTTTGATTTCATATGGTTCAGCATTATCATTTATAATTTTAAATCTTTCCATTTTTTCGATTTCTTTTTTGTTTATTTTATTAAAACATAATGTTATTATGTGTTCTATATTACTTGTTCCAAATTTACATATTAGCAAATATAACTCTTGTCTTATACTATTCAATTCATTATTTATTAAAGATTCATCATTATTTATTAATTCATTCAAGTCATCATATATTTTTGAAAAAAGCAATACTGATATATTATACATAGATGGTGTTATTACACCTATTAATTTCTTATTTTTTATACTATTTATTGTATCTTTTATTATTAATTTATATTTTTTAATAATGTCCATTAATATATCTATCATGTATATTATTATTAATAAAATAATAATATATTATTTACCTAAATTAAATTTTATTTTTTATTTTTTATTTTTTTATTACAAAAAAAAATTGAAAATAAATATAATTAATTATCATATACACCAAATCTTAAAAATGACAACTTTGAAAATGACAACTTTGAAAATGACAACCTTAAACGATTCTTTAAATAATCCTCCAGCGCAATTAAAATTGTCAAAACAAATAAATATTAATAAAATCGAATTTTCAATTTTATATGCTCGTGATAAAATGGAAAAAACATTCGTATCAAGAGTACATACCGGATGGGTTAATATTATTGAACCTATTAAATTGGATGATAATGTATATTACAAACATTCTTGTTTTAATATTAATGAAACTCCATTTAAATATTCTAAAAAAATTTTATTTAATATTATTAATAATATTAAACCTGAATATGAAGAATTCTATACAATTATTAATGACACACATATTGAAAAATTATATGAATACAATAATACTCAACTTATTTATTTTTTGAAAAATAAAAATATTACATCTTCATTGTAGTCATAATATTACACACTTTATTATAATAACAAAAGAAAATAAAGAAAATTATTTATTTTTTGAAAAATAAAAATATTACATCTTCATTGTAGTCATAATATTACACACTTTATTATAATAACAAAAGAAAATAAAGAAAATTATTTATTTTTCTTTATTCTTTTTGTTTTCTTTCGCTTTTTCTTTCGCTTTTTCTTTCGCTTTTTTATTGTTTTATTATTTCCACCAACACCACCACTAGCCACTTGCGATGGCACATTCCGACGATTGTTGAATTTTGATTCTCGGTCTTCTTTTTGTCGTCTATTTAATTCTTTTCTAGTCGGGTTGTTATTCTTGAGTGTATTATTAATGCGTATAGTGTGTGTTAATATATTTATTTCTTCTATCTTTTCTAAAATTGAATTATAATTTTCATAATTTTCATAAATTAAAAAATACACATCATATAAATTATTTATGTTTGATAACGTTGAACTTAATAATTTTATAATTGTTGGTTCTTTACTTTTAAATATTTCACTATTTTTATTTATTAAATATGTATTTTTATCACATATGTATTTTTCCATATTTTCGTATCCCCATTTTAATTCATATAGTTCATTTATTTTCGTATCCAATTTTTTTTTTCTTTTATTATTTACTTTTAATTCATTAACCGTTGTTCGTTTACCACCATTTTTTTCACAATTATCATCATCAAAAATTATACTACATTTATAAGCAATAATATCCGTAAATGAAGGAGAATCAGTATACATTTCAATAAATTCTTTATCAATTTTATCCACATATTCATATAAAGTTTCTAAATTTTCATTTCTTCTTTTCATATTTGAAACTCTTTTTATTGCTTGTTGTCTTCTGGATCTTCTTACTTCATACTTGTAAATTAAGTCATCGTTATAATTATTATTTTCATATTTAATTATTAATTCTTTATTTTTCTCTTTAATTTTATTTTTCATTTCTTCTATTTTAATATCCAAACCTTGTAATTTTTCACCAAGGAATGTTATTATTCTGTCAAGACCATTATACATATTTGTATTTGTATTTGTGTATCTTAAATCTACTTGAAGAGACATTGGATCCATTAAATAAATTTTTCTTTCTATAATATAATTATAATATTTATTAATTAAATTCTTATATTCAACAATTATTTTTTTATACATCATAATTTTATTAAATAACTTATCATCTATAACATTAATCCCTATATATGTGTTTATATCTATCTTCATATTCTCTAATTTATTATCTAATTCAATAATTTCTTTATGTAATAATGAACTACCTATAAGAATAGTTTTTTGATGTTGGTCTACTTGAACTACTTGAACTTCATCAGTAATTAATTTTAAAATTTTAAAATTTATAAGTTGTTTTTTTATTTCTTCTAATTCTTGTAATGCTTCTTCCTTTAAATTAGTATTTAAATTAATAAGAATATTTGATATATCTTTTTTAATAACAATTTGCATATCTAGATAAGTATATGCATAAGCATGATAATCAACATGCTGATATTTATATATATCTAAACCAATATCCTTAAATTTATTTATATAATTTTCATTTGTGAGTTTTTCTTGAAAATCTTTTCCAATAAAGGACAAATATTTTAATCCTCTATCATCATTATATAATACTTTAAGTCCTTGCGACATGACATTACTACCCATACTTAATATATCACAAACAACGTATTTATCATTTGTTATTGTTGCAACTTTTAACTCTTGTTTTTTGTATTGAATTTTGGAATTAAAATAAGATTGTATATAATCACCAAAACCTTTTATAGATAATATTATAGCTTTTTTTTCTAAATAACTACTAGTTGTATTTGTTGTTTTGTTAATTAAATTAATTAATCTAATAAAAGAATTAATTGTAGAATTATTATTATTAACATATAAATAATTATTAACATCTAAATTCTTATTAACAACTAAATAATTTATAATATTTTTTATTTCATTATCACCCGCTCTATGATGCATTTTCATTTCTTTTTGTACTCCTCTTATATTTATAAAAATAATATATGTTATACTATCTATTTGTGTATTATTATTATTTTGTGTATTATTATTATTTTGTGTATTATTATTATAGTCAACTGTTAATTCATTTATCGTAAATTCATTTATCGTTAATGTATAGTCTACATTTAAAAAACCAAATATTACGTTTTTTATATAAAATTCAATACCTTCTTTAATTATATCTAAAAAATCAATATTAAAATTATTATTACATAGCTCAATAAAACATCTATTCTCGTCACATAATGAGTTAGTATTTATCGTAGATGGATCTAAAAAATTTGCGTATGTTTTATAAGAACTATTTGAGCAATTAGCTTTAAATACTCCTTGTTCTTCAGCTATTTCAGCTATTTCAGTGTTTGTGAATTTTTTATTCATATCATCAGGTATTATATATTTAATTATATGATTATTTGTGGATTTAGCATCAGTGAAAACAAGACTCATATCTGCAGTCATGCTATTTTTGATTGGGTTTTGATCACTACCAATTTTTACGTATACGTTTTTTTTTTTACCATCATCATAAAATATAAATTCACCATCACCTAAATCATTTTGATTCTCATTAGTTTTTTCTTTTGTTTCGTAACTATAAATCCTGATAATATCATCTATATTTGAATACTTCATATTTTCAAATATAAATTCTAGCAAAAAACGTTCTTTATCAGAGATAGAAATATCATTCCATGCACTAAATTTATTTCCATTATAATCAAAATCATTATCTTTTAATTTATCTTTATAAAATTTCATCATTTGATAATCAATAATATGACTATATTTTCTAAAATCGTGAACTGAATCAAAAATAAATTTACCTAATATATAATTTTTTTTTTTATCATCTTCGGGATATTTATGAAATTTTCCATTTATAATATTTTGTATATCGTTTGTCATAATTATATATATATAATATATAAACTAAATAAATATATAATTATTATAATATATGATATCATATATTATAATAAAATATGGGAATACCAAGTTATTTTGTTCACATAATTAAAAATCATAAAGAAATCATTAAAATATTAAATAATAATATTAAAAATATAGATAATTTATATTTAGATTGTAATTCAATCATATATGATACAATTAATGAAATGAATGAAATGAATGAAATGAATTACAATAATAATAATGAATATGAGTCACATATAATTATGTGTGTTTGTAGTAAAATAGATAATTATATTTTATTAATTAAACCAAAACAAAATTGTTTAATAGCGTTTGATGGAGTTGCTCCATTAGCAAAAATGAATCAACAAAGAAAAAGAAGACATTATGGAAAGATTGAATTGGAAATGTTAAATAAATCAATAATTAATATTTGGAATAAATCATCAATAACCCCTGGAACACATTTTATGAAAAAATTATGTAAAGAAATATATAATTATTTTGGAATAAGAGATGATATTAATTATATTATTTCTTGTAGTGATAAACAAGGTGAGGGTGAACATAAAATATACGAATATATAAGAAATAATGAAATATATCATATGAACACAAATACAATTGTATATGGATTGGACGCAGATTTAATAATGTTATCACTATGTCATGATAAATATTGTGGAAATATTTACTTATTTAGAGATACACCTTATTTTATAAATAATATAGATAGAACATTAAATACAAATGAAACATATTTATTAGATATATCAAAATTATCAAAAAGGATATGCATGAACCTAGACGATAATATTAAAATAGATAATATGTGTAATTCAAAATTTAATAATTTAATAAATGATTATATATTTATTTGTTTTTTTCTTGGAAATGATTTTATGCCTCATATACCTAGTATAAATATTAGAACAAACGGAATAGATATATTGATATCTGTTTATAAAAAAATTATTTCAAATAAGAATAAAACATTAACATATAATTCAAAAATAATATGGAGAAATGTAAGGGAATTTATCAAGATTTTATCTGAGAATGAGACAAATAATTTAAAGGAAGAATATAAATTAAGAAATAATATAGGTAAAAAATTATTATATAGAAAATATAAAAATAATGAAGATAAATTAAGAGATCTGCCTTTAATTGATCGTAATGTTGAAAAATATATAAATCCAAATGATGATTATTGGGAAGAAAGATATTATAGTGTATTATTTAATGTCGATATAAATGAAAATATAAAAAAAAGTATATGTATTAATTATTTGGAAGGATTAGAATGGACGTTATGTTATTATACAAATTATTGTAAAGATTGGAGATGGAAATATAATTATAATTATGCTCCTCTATTAACAGATATTTATAAGTATACGCCATATTTTGATACACAATTATTAAAGGATAAAGAATGTAACCCAGTAAATGATTATATTCAATTATCGTATGTACTGCCATATGATAGTATTGTATGTTTATTAGAAAAAAAATATGTAGATATTATTAATAAAAGATTATTACACTTATATAAAGGTAGTGTAGATATTAAATGGGCGTTTTGTAAATATTTTTGGGAGTCAAAATTATATTTACCAAATATAGATATTAATTATATAGAAAATATATATAATGAAGAAGAAAATATATAAAATCCCTCTTAGATATATTCCATTAAATTTTTCAAAAAAAAATAAAATGAAACAATTTAAAATGTTGATGAAATCAAAAAAAATGTATAAAAAAAAGAAATATTATACTAGAAAAAAAATACCATCATATCGTAATAAGATATCAAAACATATATTAAAAGCACGTAAAATATATAATATTAAAGATATAAAACCAAGTAAATTACTATCTGAAAGAACAGGTTGTTCATTATATTCGTTAAACAAAATAGTAAAAAAAGGACAAGGTGCGTATTTTTCGTCAGGTTCAAGACCGAATCAAACAGGACATTCATGGGGATATGCAAGATTAGCAAGTGCGATTACTGGTGGTAAAGCAGCGGCAATTGATTATAAAATTTTAGAAAAAGGATGTAATCATAAAAAGAAAACTTTTATTCTTGCAAAGAAAGCGAAAATAAAATATAATTATGGTCTAGCGAAAACAAAGAAAATTAAAATTATTTTATAATATTATCAAATTTGTCATACTTATTAAATATATCATTACCTAAAAAATATTGATAATGTATTATTTGGTTATAATTAAACAGATTATAGTCATAATATAGATATTTTAAAAAAGTATTATCTATATTACAATAAGATTTATTTAATAAATTTTTTTTTAAGTAATTATAACACCATGAAGATAGAATAAATCTTATATTATTAATAAATGATTGTTTTAACCCCCATTGACCATTAATTAAAATATTAGTATTATCCGTATTATTATTTATAATATGTAGATTATTGTTACTATGAATCCATTGATTTATATAAAATATAATTACATTATTAACTCTATTATCGGTATTTCTTGAAATATATAATAAGTTATTATCATTTTCGATTGGTAATATTTTAATTAAATCCATGTACCAATAAGGCATATATAAACAATTAATTAATACCGCATTTAAATTTTTAAGTTGTATTATAATATCATTAGGAACATCGTCTCTAATGTAAAATATAGTAGAAGGGTTCTTAAATAAATTGTTATAACATATTGTATTTTTTATAGCTCCAACTGAATATTTTTCATTTGAACCATATAAACTATATGCTATATTTATTTCTCTATATTTACATTTTTTTATAATTTTTTGTTTTATGTAATCAATTATTCCATAATAATCATTATTTATATCATAATTATATGGTTCAAAAGATAAATTATCAAAATGTATTATATATCTCTTATCCGCACCAGAAAATATTGTATATAATGTAGATTCTATTATATATTCAAATTTTATAGAACCTGTATTTATAAATTTTATCATTTTAAAATCGTAATCGTTTGTATGATTTATATTATAATCTATAATTATTTCTCTTGCGTTAAATACTATATTTAAATCTGATAATATTTTTATTCTCATGGATTATATATTATATTAAAATTATATTAAAATTATATTAAAATTATATTATATATAATATTAATTGAAATGGAAGATTATAATAAAAATTATATTAAATATAATATTACTTTGTCATTGATGAAAGATATCGATAATTGGTTAAATTTTAATAATATTTTATTAATAAAATTCTCTGCGGATTGGTGTAAACCTTGTAAAAAAATAAAACATGTTTGTGATAAACATTTTAATAAAATGATTGACAATAATAATATTATCATTGTAGATGTAAATATCGATAATAATATCGATTTATTTTTTTCATTTAAAAAATTTAAAATGTTGAAAGGTGTTCCTAGTATTTTAGCATTTTTCGGAGATAATAAGAATAGATATAAATGGTATATACCAGATGATTCCGTCAGCGGTTCAAATGAAGATGATTATTTAGATTTTTTTAAAAGATGTAATAATAAAATAATTAAATAAAAATGTTAATTTTTATTATTAATATTAATTATGAATGAATAATATTGATTTAAATATAGATAATTATAATTTAAATGATTTATTAATTTTATTTAAATTAGATAATAATTATAATTATAATGATATGAAAAAAGCAAAAAAAATAGTATTAATGACACATCCAGATAAATCTGGATTAGATAAAGAGGTTTTTTTATTTTTTACAAAAGCATATAAAATCTTATATTCAATATTTAACATTAGATATAAAAAAAATAAAAATAGAGATTTAAATATTAAAGAAGAAGATATTGAAATTATTGAAATTATAAAAAACAATAAAAATTTTAATAAAACGTTTAATGAACTATTTGAAAAATATAATATTGAAGAACACCACGGATATGGTGAATGGTTAAAATCGAACGATAATATAGATTTTACAAATACAACTAAAAATAATATGAACAACGTTTTTGATGAAAAAAAAAAACACCTTAGTTCTATTATTATTAATAAAGGTATTGAATATATTTATAATAATAATATTGGAACTGATATTATCAATAATATACCTGATTATTATACTTCTTCTATATTTAGTAATTTAAAATATGAAGATTTGAAAAAAGCACACGTTGAAAACGTAATTCCTGTTACAAATGATGATTACAATAATATTAAAAAATTCAAAAATGTTTCAGAACTGAATATTTTCAGAACTAAACAAAATATTACACCATTGTCTATTAATAATTCAAATACTTACTTAACCAATAAAAAAGAATTACAAAATATTGAAGACTTAAATAGAATGTATAAATTAGTAAAACAAGATGAAAAGATCATTGATATTAATAAAAAAATATTAGGTAATTTTAAATTATTAAATAATTAATATTTAATTTAATTTAAATATTATTCATTACTCATTATATATAATGGATAATATTGATATTCAACTTGTTAGAGGACACATTAGATTTTTAGATGATGGTATTCAACTTATTAGAGGACATGTTAGATTTATTAATAATTAATTATGATAATTAATTATATATAAAAATAATAACAATATAAAATTATTTTTTATATTTATAATAGATGTCATTAATACATAATAATATTTTAATTAAATTAAATGAACTTATTAATCATAATAATATTCCAAACATTATTTTTTATGGTGAAAATGGTTCAGGTAAAAAAACATTATTACATAAATTCATATGTAATATTTATAATAATAATACTGAATTAATTAATACATACACGACATTCGTTAATTGTGCACATTCAAAAGGTATTAAATATATTAGAGAAAATATAAAATTATACTCAAAAACTAATATTAATACTAATGTATATTTTAAAATAATTATCCTGTCGAACGCAGATAAATTAACTATAGACGCTCAATCTGCTCTTAGACGTTCTATTGAATTATTTAGTCATAAAACAAGATTTTTTATTATTGTTGAAGATAAAAATAAATTATTGAACCCTATTTTATCTAGATTTCATCAAATATACATTCCTTTACCCACAATTAATAATAAAATTGTTAATTTAAATAAATACTTCATGACTAATATAAATATTAATGATTTTAATAAAAAAAAAGAAAAAAAACTAAATATTCTTTTAAATGAAAAAATGAAATATTATAATGATGAAAATGATGAAAATGATGAAAATGATGAAAATGATGAAAATGATGAAAATGATGAAAATGATGAAAATGATGAAAATGATGAAAATGATGAAAATGATGAAAATGATGAAACATTATACGATATTGTAAAATTCGTTGATAAATTATATAATTATGGGTTTTCGTGTATAGATATAATACAATATATTAATAGAAAATTTGATAACAATTTAGATAAATTCAATATATTATTATTGTATAATAAAATAAAATCTGAATTCAGAAATGAAAAAATATTAATGTTTTTTATTTTAAATATTATATTTTTTCGTTTTAATGTTAAAATAGAAAATATTACTAATATTTAAATGGATGATTATCTAATTACTAGTTTAATTGATTCTAAAAATGAATGGGTTTCAAGATTAATAAATATTCTTACACCATGTCTTAAAGAAGGTATTAATTCTATTAATAAACATTCTTGGAGATTATGTAAAGAAAATAACGAAAAAGATAAATATCTTATGACATTTCAAAATTTATTATCTAGAATTCCAAAATGGAATCAAAATATAATAAGTGATGAAAAAAAGAGGATATGTGAAAAAACAGGGTGTAATTATATTGAAGACTTAATCACATGTGTTCATATAATACAATTAAAAGCATTGACTTGTGTAAAGGTTGGTAATCAACAAAAAAAAATAGATATAGATATTCCGTCTTTAGATATTTTTATACATAAAATTTATATTAATATTGCTAGAAAACTATATTCTAACATTTATTTATTTGAAAAAAATATTTCTCCATTACAATTTCAAAAAAATAATAGAATTCTTGAAATTATAATTAAAGAAGCAATCATAATTTCTATTCAAGATAATATACCTATTGAGAATATTTTAAGAAATTATATTGATGAAACATATGAAGAAGATGTTGAAAATATGGAAGACGATATAGAAAACACAAGTTATATGGATAATATAAAAGATAATGTAAAAGATAATGTAAAAGATAATGTAAAAGATAATGTAAAAGATAATCAGGATATAAATAATATTGATTATGGTAATAAAGAACAACACATTATTGTGAATAAACAAGAAGATACAAAAACATTTGATATTAAACCAATCGACGATACAATCCTAGATACAAAAACATTTGATATTAAACCAATCGACGATACAATCCTAGATACAAAATCATTTGATATTAAACCAATCGACGATACAATCCTAGATACAAAATCATTTGATATTAAACCAATAGACGATACAATCCTAGATACAAAAACATTTGATATTAAACCAATAGACGATACAATCCTAGATACAAAAACATTTGATATTAAACCAATAGATGATACAATCCTAGATACAAAAACATTTGATATTAAACCAATAGATATTATTAATGATAATTATAAAAAAAAATCGTTAAGTTTTAACGATATAGATTTTGCTATAAATGAACAAGGTTTAAAAGAAGAAATTGTAGCACCAAAAAATATAGAACGTCTTGAAGAACTATCAAAAATAAATTATGAAAAAAGAAAAAATGAAGAAGATGAAGAAGATGATGATAATATTAAAATAGGAGGAAATATTGAAACTTCATTTGATGAATTAGAAGTTTTGGACTTAGAACCGTTGCTTGATGATATTGAAATATTATAATTTGCGTTTATATATTATTTCATTAATAGTTATTAATATTATTATGGAAAATACAAATTTTATATTATCATCATTCATTTCATTAATTTTTTTATTAATTAAATTTATACAAATTAAATATTTTATAAAAGATAATACTAAAATTAAGGTTATATTTAAAGATACATTTATTGTGTTTATATCTAGTTATTTAGGTATATTCGTTAAAAACAATATATCAAATACATTCACTGATAATAGCACTACTATTTTTACATCACCTCCTGATTTTTAAAATTAAATAAAAATTATATTAAATAAAAATTATATTAAATAAAAATTATATTAAATATAATATAATTTTTATAATGTAAATGCTACTAATAATGGACACATTTAACTATATATTATATATAGTAAATCGTTATTATTCATTTTTAAAAAAGTTAATAATTTTATCAATATCTACTATATTTAAATTATTATAAACCGATATAATGTATTTTTTGAATAAATTATGATTAATTACATCTTTTGGAACGTGTTTATTTACTTTTCTAGTAATCATTTTGTATAATTTAAAATCTGGATATCTTTCTTCTCCATTTTTTTTATAAATAATATTATTTCCATCATCATCATTACACCAATCAGTTATAATATTATAAATATTATTTTTATTATAATCTAATTTATTATTTTCTATTATATTGTCATATAAACAGCAACTTAATCTACACAAATCAAAACTGAAGTTAGGTTCTATTAATTTCTTTTTTTTATTGTAAAAACACCCAAAATTATATTGAGTAGCAGCATCACCGTTTTTATAAAAACTATCACTGCATATTAAATTATTTTTAAATTTATAAATTGCTCTACCATAATCAATTATTTTAAATATTTTACCAAATGTGGGAACATTGTAATAATTATTATTGTATTTATACGTTATATGCGTTAATTCTGTATTTACATACATTATATTATTAGTATGTAAATCGTTATGTGTTAAATTAAATGTTTCTTGATATGTTATTAACGTCATAAGTATTTGAATTATTAAAGATTCTAATTCTTCTTCAGAAATGTCATTATTAGTTAAAAAATGGTCTAATGTATTATCACATTTTTCAAGTGAAATAATATTAACTGGAAATTTATCTTTTATTTTTAAAAAAAATTCTTCTTCATCTTCTTCTTCATCTTCTTCTTCATCTTCTTCTTCATCTTCTTCTTCATCTTCTTCGTCTTCATCTTCTTCTTCGTCTTCTTCTTCTTCTTCTTCTTCATCTTCTTCGTCTTCGTATCCATCTTCTTCTATATCATCAATATATGTATCAATCGTTGTATTTGAACTTCTTGAAGAACAATTCGATGATGATTTAGATATATTATTTTTTGTTTCAATATTATAATTAAATATTGTATCTATATTATTTGATAAATCGTTGAAATTATCATTATATGTGTCATATAATGTTTCATCGTATAAAATATTAAAAGATATATCTGTGTCAATAATATTAATTTTTTGTTTATATTTTTTAGTATAATTATTTTTAATTAATAAGTTATTTTTTGTTTCAAATAATTCACCGTAATTATCATTAAAATAATCAGATTCTATCATAGTATCAATATCATCCGTAATTTCAAAAGTGAAATTTTTTTTAAATCCAATAAATGATCCGTAATGTTGAATACCATTAATAAAATTAAATTGATTAAGTAATTTACTTGTTAGATAAGAGAAAAAGCCATCAACATAAGCAGAATTGTTTGGATCATTTAATTTATTATTAATTTCGTTTTTATTATAATTCAAGGATGGTAATTTAATAGAAGAAATATTATTTCTATATTTACCTAATACGAATTTATGTGGGTCAAGTAAAGGAGAATATTTTAAAAATATTTTTTTATTTTGAATATTGCTATCATTTAAAATTTTTGCTTGAAAAATATTGTCATCTATTTTATTAGTTATTTCTTTCAATGTTAAATCGTCATTTAAATTAATTAAATTATAATTATTATTATTTAAGTTAAAAAATATGTTATATATAGGTATATAATTTTGAATATTACAAATATCTTCTAAATTATTTTCTAAAGTTTTAAATAATAAGTTATTGTTATTTTTATTATATTTTAGTACCATGGCTTAATTTTAATATTTATAATTAATTATGTATTTAAACTAATATTTAATTAATTATTTAATTAAAAATAATGCGGTTTATAAATATTATTATTTTATTTTAAATTAATAAATGACTTTGGAATTAAAAAAATTCAATATGAAAGATATTTGTTTTAAACCAAATGAGAATAAAGGACCTGTTATAGTTTTAATAGGAAGACGTGATACAGGAAAAAGTTATTTGGTAAGAGATTTATTATATAATCATCAAGATATTCCTATTGGAACAGTAATATCTGGAACAGAATCGGGTAATGGGTTTTATTCTGAACATGTTCCGAAATTATTTATTCACGATGAATATAATTCAGCAATAATAGAAAATATATTAAAAAGACAAAAAAGCGTTTTGAAAGAAATTAAAAGAGATGTCATAAAATATAATAAAACAAATATAGATCCTAGGGCATTTGTAATATTAGATGATTGTTTGTATGACGCTTCGTGGACTAAAGATAAAATGATGCGTTTATTATTTATGAATGGACGTCATTGGAAGATAATGTTAATAATCACAATGCAATATCCGCTAGGAGTTCCTCCAAATCTAAGAACAAATATAGATTATGTATTTATATTGAGAGAACCATATATATCAAATAGAAAAAGAATATGGGAAAATTATGCTGGAATGTTTCCAACATTTGAATCATTCTGTCAAGTAATGGATCAATGTACTGAGAATTTTGAATGTTTAGTTGTTAATAATAATTCAAAATCAAATAAATTATATGACCAAGTATTTTGGTACAAGGCAAATAAACATGAAACATTTAAATTAGGTTCAAATGAATATTGGGAATTATCAAAAAATATTGTTTCTGACGATGAAAATGATAGATATGATCCTAATAATGATAAAAAAAGAGGTGCAGGCAAAAGAATTAATGTAAAAAAATCAAGATGGTAATATTTTATATAAATATTTTATAAATATTCTAATTTATTTTTGATACATTTATTATCCTTTATAAATTTATCTTTATCAAAATCAAAATTAAATACACAATTATGATTTTCTGGTAATCTATGTATATTACAAAATATATAATTACATCTACATTTACCTACAATTTGTTGTGTAATTTTAATTTTTTTATTACATATATTATGAAAACATAACATATTTTATTTATTAATATAAATATTATTTAAATATTTATATTAATATTTATATTAATTAAGTATAAGTATATTAATTAATTTATTCATCACTTTCCTTTTCAGTTGTTTCTTCATTTAAACATTTAAGTTGACTTAGTCCATGATCTGAATTTTTTATATCGGTGACAATATTATCACCTTCAAATAATTCTTTTCTTACTTCTGAAATATCATTATTTAACATATTTAATTCTGACGTGTTCATGTTTTTTACACTAATAAGATTACTATCTTTGTCGAGTGTTTGTGTTAAAACATTACCACTTTCTAACGCTTTCTTCATATTATCATCTATTGCTTTTTCTTTACTTTCCTTTACTCTTTTTTCAAAATTAATTTTAGCTTCTTTTTCATTTTTATGTTTTTCACTCATAATTTGATTTAATTCATCTTCTAAATATTCAACTCTACCTGTTTTATAAGCTTCAGGATGAAAGGGCATCCATATACCTACAGGTCCTACATAAACATCATGGTTAGGATCAATTTCTCGCAACATTTTACATCTAAGTTCTGCCTCTGTTTGATTCGGAAAACAACCTCTAATTTTAATACCTCTTACACTAGTTTGGAAAGAATGTTTTTCATTAAATTCTTCATCTAATTTTTCACTATTTAATTCAATATAACTTTTATAATCATCTTCAAGTGTAGTTAAAAATAGATTATTTTTTTCTTCAATACAGAATTCGTCTAAATCTTTTTTCAAGTCATCGTGACTAAGATTGTATTTATAAGATAAAAAATATACAAAATGATTAAATTTATCCAGAGATTTTTTAAAATCAAACTGATTTAGGAATTTATCAAAATAGAATATATTTTTTTCCTTTAAAACTTTTTCAGGTGATATAAAAGAAATACACGCAAATTTTTGTCCAGATATTGCTTTATCTTCATCTAGTAAATCAATATATTTACTATTATTATTTCCTTCCGCATCATTTCTATAAACAACACCATTTTTTCTATTCTTATTCATTCTTTCCATTATATAATAAAATTAATTAATAATTATTTAAGTGTATTTTTTTTAATAATAATAAATATTTTTTTTCTTCATATTATCTATAATATGGAAGGATTAAATTTAATGGAATTGCTTAAAAGAGCTCTTAAATATTTAGTAGAAGGTTTTATGGTTGCCGTTGCAGCTTTTGCTATACCCAAGAAAACATTACAGTTGGATGAGGTTGCTCTAATCGCTCTAACAGCTGCCGCGACTTTTAGTATACTTGATACTTACCTACCAACTATGGCTATAAACGCCCGTAGTGGTGCTGGTTTTGGTATTGGTGCGAATTTAGTAGGGTTTCCTAATTAAATAATCTTTAATCTTTAAAATATAAATATCATAAATATTATATTTATATTTATATTTATATAGTTGGCATATAATCCCAGTTTAATTCTTTACATATATTTTTCCAAATTTCATCTTGTTCAATTCTTTTTTCTCTATCTTTAAGCATTGGAAAATATGGTAGAAATTGCTTTTGATTAAGTAATTCACATAATTTATAAATAGTATAGTAATAATTTAGGAAATTAACTCTATTATCAGGACAATATTTAGCATATGGACCTTGTATGTCAATAAATAGATTACATAAAGTTTCTTCCAGTTCTTGTGTCATTATAGGTGGCTTGATACCTAATTTATCTTTTATAAAAGGTATATGTTCATAATATTTATTATAACCTAATTTTTTTAATATATCTTTAGCTTTATTATTATCAAGTTGTGATAAATCTATTCTTTCTTTTTTTATTTGTTTTTTAATATTTAAAATAACTTCATCACTAATTTGTGTTGTTTCTTTTGCTTGAAATTGTGCCAATATTTCTCTAAAATGATTAATTCTTTTGTAAGCATAGAAACATACTTCTTTAGGCGGTTCTTTATACGAAGGTTTATCATATTCTATTAAATACCTAATAATTTTAGAACAATTATTACAAATCATATTACCTTCATGAATTATAATTATCATTTCACCTATAATACAATTATCACATTTATGAGTATCGTTAATATAATCATTAATATTTAAATAACCATCATCAATATTTGTTAAATATTTCTTAATATTATTATCCAATTTGTTTTTTACATTTTCATCTATATTATCATCATTATTTTGTTTAAAAAAAATATTTAACATCTTTGCTTTAGTTTGGTTTTTACCAATAGAAATATCTTTTTTATTTTCAAAATAATCAAATATATATTTAGAATTATTTAAATGATATTCTTTAACATCCCTTTTAATAACTCTAATTTTATTATTTAGTATTTTAATATCATCTTTAATATCAAATGTTTCTGTATTTGATAAATTATTATTATTAATTTTTTTATATAATTTCTTTCTTTTCTTCCGTAGTTTAGGCAAAATTACATCAACGTTATAATTAAAATTATCTATAATATTTTTGTGTTTTACGTCAATCGTATCTATATCAGATATTACAATTTCTTTATCAGTTTTAGGTTTAAACGATGGCATTTAGTAAATATAAATACAAATTTTTATATTTATATTTATATTTATGTTTATATTTATGTTTATATTTCAACTATTGTTTCTATAATATTGATAATGGATATACATATAGACTTAACAAAAGAAAAAATAGATATTAAAACTTTTAAAAAAGCATTATTTATTTATAATGCAATAAATAATGACTGGGAAGTCAGAAAGGAAAATGATAAATATATATTTAAAAAACAAAAGAGTGGTGAAAAATCAATTTATTTAGAAAACTATATTGAAGAATTTATTAAAAAAAATATTTAATTGGTTTAATAAAATATTTTTTTCTTTAGCAATATTATATAAAACATGGGTGGCGGATTAATGCAATTAGTAGCTTATGGTGCTCAAGACGTATATTTGACCGGTAATCCTCAGATTACTTTTTGGAAAGTAACTTACAGAAGACACACTAACTTTGCTATGGAATCAATCGAACAAACATTCAATGGTCAGGCTGACTTTGGTCGCCGTGTAACTTGTACTGTAAGTCGCAATGGTGATCTTGCGTATAGAACATACCTTCAGGTTACTCTACCTCAGATTGATCAGGGTTTAAACGATAATAAAGGTGTATATGCACGATGGTTAGACTTCCCTGGTGAACAGCTTATATCTCAGGTAGAAGTAGAGATTGGTGGACAGAGAATTGATCGCCAGTATGGTGACTGGATGCATATTTGGAATCAACTAACTCTATGTAAAGATCAGGAACGTGGATACAATAAAATGGTGGGAAACACTACTCAATTAACTTTCATAACTGACCCTAGTTTCAATAGTGTTGATGGTCCTTGTGGGGCTGATGCTCCTACCCAGGTATGTGCTCCACGCAACGCTTTACCTGAGACTACTCTATATGTACCGCTTCAGTTTTGGTACTGTAGAAATCCTGGTCTTGCTTTACCTCTTATTGCTCTTCAGTATCACGAAGTTAAGATTAACCTTGATCTTCGTCCTATTGATGAATGCTTGTGGGCGGTTTCCACATTGAATTCGACAGATAAGACCAACGCTTACAAGGTATCTCAGGCTTACGCGCAATCCCTAGTAGCTGCGTCTTTGTATGTAGACTATGTATTCCTTGATACTGATGAACGTAGACGGATGGCACAGAACCCTCACGAGTATCTGATCGAACAACTTCAGTTTACTGGCGACGAATCTGTTGGTTCTTCTTCCAATAAAATTAAACTTAACTTCAATCACCCGTGTAAAGAACTTGTATGGGTTGTACAACCTGATGCTAATGTTGATTACTGTTCTTCTTTAGAGAATAATACACTTCTTTCTAAAACTCTTGGTGCTCAACCTTTCAATTATACCGATGCGATAGATGCCCTACCTAACGCAATTCATGCGTTCGGTGGACACGCTTCCCTAATGGCAACAACTGGAGCGTTTCTTGATTCAGATGGTCTATTCAATGACGGTCCTATTGATTTAGATTCTAGTGTAGCCGAAATGACCGGTGCTTACACTAAATCTTATTTCCATCACGCCGGCAACAATATTGATCAACCATCTAACAACCCCAACTTTGGAGACGCTACTGGTATGATGAATTCTGGTGTTTCTGACGCAGCAACATTTGTTCTGTGCGAATCCTCCCTAGATATGCATTGTTGGGGTGAAAATCCTGTTGTAACGGCTAAACTTCAGTTGAATGGTCAGGACCGCTTTTCCGAACGTGAAGGCACTTACTTCGATCTTGTACAACCTTACCAACATCACACTAGAAACCCTGATACTGGTATTAATGTATACTCTTTTGCTCTACGCCCCGAAGAACATCAACCTTCCGGTTCTTGTAACTTCTCGAGAATCGATAATGCTACTCTACAGCTTGTACTTTCCAACGCTTGTGTTCAGTCAACACATACAGCGAAAGTTCGTGTATATGCAACTAACTACAACGTACTAAGAGTTATGAGTGGTATGGGTGGTCTTGCATATTCTAATTAATAAATATCATTAATATTTATTTCATTTCATTTAATTTATAAATATTTATTTCATTTCATTTAGATATAAATATTTATTTCATTTCATTTAGATATAAATATTTATTTCATTTCATTTAGATATAAATATTTATTTCATTTCATTTAGATATAAATATTTATTTCATTTCATTTAGATATAAATATTTATTT
>Ga0206126_10000806_pt1 | contig 40821 bp, 26 predicted proteins | sample Helgoland_Spring_5_FD_148621 | JGI IMG/M metagenome (GOLD analysis project Ga0206126, IMG submission 148621) | Pelagic subsurface seawater microbial communities from Kabeltonne, Helgoland, North Sea - Helgoland_Spring_Bloom_20160412_1 | ecosystem: Environmental > Aquatic > Marine > Epipelagic ...
CACCGCCGCCACCGCCACCGCCGCCACCGCCACCTCGGTGAACGCCGCCGCCTCCTCCGCCACTTGTGACAACTTTACCATCGACGACCTTTCCAACGCCTTGTTTTTGTCTTTTAGGTTCCGCTGCAATAAATTGATGTATCATATTTTATATCCAGATAAACTTATTTTATAGTGTGATTTTTTAATTAAGCATCTAATTCGCCAAAATCTTCTTCTTTGTCTTGTGTTTTTTTATATTCTTTACTATCCAAAATATTGTTGTTTGGTTTAAATTGGTTCCAAAGCATCAATGCTGCTAAATATGTAATAAAACACCCTGTGAATGCTTCAACAATAGACATGTGTTTTTTCAACACAAGCATACCAGTAACATATGCATTGAGTGGGACACGGTAAATGTTCATGATCGTTGTCCGGTGTTCTTCTGGTATATATTCTGAGCGTAAAGTCCCGTAAGTGGGGAACATAATGCCACAAATACATTCGAAAAACGCAAACGATGCGAAAACGACATATTCTTGTGTAATAAATACTGAAGTAATAACACAAGATATGGCGGCTCCTCCCATAATCCAATAGGGAAGATAGATTACACGGTTGGAATATCGTTTAAAAATGTTCGTGCCAATTGAAATCATTACCATGAAAATACTAAAAATAAGTCCATATGGAGCAGACGTGGACCCGAGTGCCGGCGTCCACAAAAACACAAATACATACATGGCTCCCGAAAAAAGAGCTTGTGACAATCCCAACACAATTAAATTCGTATCTAAAATACGAAAACTATCTAGAATACTGCTTTTTGACAAAGTTTGTGTGCTGACATCACATTCCCATAATAAAAATGTCAGTAGAACGCCGGCGATTAATGGTATTGTAGCAAGTGCAAAGGGTGCAACGTATCCAAATTCATTGGCAACGAGTTGTGCTGAAACTCCAGCAACAATAGCTGTCATAGAATTGTAAAATGATGATTTTGCAAAAGTATCATCCAATAATTCTTGAGGGTAATCGCGGCGTTTGTGTTCAGAAACCATCCAACTTTCAAATGTAGTGCACAATATCGATGTACCAATTCCACCCAAAACACGCCCAGCCATTAATATATCATATCGAACGAACGGTTTTGTAAAAACCGACATGATATATATTATGAAATACGCCAAACACATATTTTTACGACCGCATTTATCGGCAAGTGTACCCACAAATGGACCAACAATGCCCGAGGTGGCAAATCCGGCCACAAATAAACGGGCAATATCGTCTTCGGAAAAGCCATATGATTCATACAACGCATAAACATAAGGTCCTTGTAACCAATCTGCAAAATATGCACATACATACACTATTAAATATTTGCGTTGAAACCATACATGTTCGGGTAGATGAGTGTCGTTTGATTTATTATTTTTCCAAGTCAACCATAAAGAAATACATAGTGCAATAACAAACGTTGAAATGTAGACAATCATATATATTTAAAATATATATATTATATACTCTTACTGGTTATTTGGAATATCCTTACTCAATACAAGACCACCATTACAATGTATAACTGGTATTTTGAAGGTAGTGTTGTCTTTAAAAGTTGGAATTAACCACTGTTCTGGACTGGCCAAGGCCTTTTTAAATAATTGTAGCGCTGTATCGAAATAAGTATATTCATCGAGGCCCGAACACGTACCGTGTTTCTCGTATTCATGCTCCCAAAAAGAACTATCTTTTCCACGGTCGCTGTACCATTTTTCATGGAGTTCTTCCAAAATAGGAGTTAATTTTTCAAGGTCAAAAGGTATACGTTGACAAAAAGAAGGCCAATGTGTTCGGTCTGTTTGTGGCCATAGACCGTGAATTGAATAATTGTTTTTAGAATGTTCAAAAATAGCTAGATAAAACAAAGTCATTTTTTTATTTATTTTAGTAAGCTTATATATCAAATTAATAACAATTTGATATTTAGACGGATGGTTCTTTGTTTGACTCATCCATGTTCAAGAGTCCTACTAATCCAGGAAGTTCCCCTTTATTACCGAACGTATGCTTGTGATTATTAATTTTATATTTTTATATTTAGACGGATGGTTTTTTGTTAGACTCGTCCATGTTCAAGAGTCCCAATAATCCAGGAAGTTCCCCCTTATTGCCGAACGTATGCTTGTGATTATTATAAAAAGATTTGATAGCTTCCTCCTTTAGTTTTTCAGGAGTCAAATATGCCACGTTCGCCTCTGCTTCAAGGATTTTTTCTTTTTTTCTTGCTTCCGCCAGCGTGTTACTGACGTCCGCTTCTTTCTTTGCTTGGGCACGATCCATTTCATGACGAATTTCGGCACGTTCTTTTTCAGCATTGAGTTTGTCTTTTTGGCGAGCCAACTCTTTTTCTTGAGAGTCTGTTCTACGAAGCTGTTCCGCGATGTTGCGAGCACGTGCTAGTTTCTCGGTCGCTTGCTGTTTGTCAGCAGCAAGGACTGCCTGTTTTGCATTAAGTTTTTGCTCCTCGTCGGCTGTTCTAGTAGATTGTCGATGTTCCGCTTCCATTTTGATGACATCTCCGATATTAGAGTTCGTAGGTACTGGTTTGAAGACCTTTACCTTGCCCGGTTCAATCTTTAGACCCGATTTGGCTTTCGTTTGGGCTTCCACCAATGCGTCATATAGCAAATCGTCAATATCAGTGAACTTATCGACCAGAAATTCTCGGGCAGTCATTTCTGCACAGATGGATTGCATCAGAAATTCAGCCATATCGTAAATGTTTGCCTTGTCAGGGTTATCCCCGTGAATCGAATAGGACTCCAAAACGTTCTCTGGCAATAACTGGTTCGTTATGGCTACTTTTCCTTTGAAAGTAATACCGTCTTTGGTTCCACAAGTGTAGGAAACTTCATCTTTATCTGGACCAGTAAACATATGGATCCCTTTGACCAAAGGCGATTTCCAATAAAAGCCCGGCGGGCTGGTTTCATCGTATTTGACACGCTGGAATTGCGTCCAAATGGCTTGGTGACGTGCAGGGACCACATCGTAGAAGGATGAGGCCATTAGATAGGTTATCAAAAGAGCAGCGAGGACACCGCCGCCGGCGATGCACATTGTTGTTTCATTCATAGTTTGTCTTGGCATGGTGAATAGATAGAATATTTAATAAAATAGATAGAATATTTAATAAATAGAATATTCTATCGATAGAAAATTTATAAAAAATTAGTAAAAATAATTATAAATGTGGCTTATACTGCTAATTATTTCTGGGGTGAGTGCATCATATAATATCTCCAATGAACCATGTCCCACCGGTACAGTTCCAACCGAGAATGGGTATGCAGAATACAGCCAATATAATGTGATTTATTAACAAGTTGAAAGTTTATTCCACTGGGTCTTTAGGCACGCTGCTTGCTCACTAGGAGTACCTGATAATTGGGTCAATAATTTCAATAATTGTGTGACATTAGTACCAGTAAGTTTCGTACCACCTATTGTCAAATCATTAGACACGTAAGCATCGCCATTAAACATTACTTTAAACGCATCACTGCGTTTGTCTGCATTGCCGTTTCCTATCACAAACGCTGTGTTACTAGTGCTGAAAATAGTAGCACTAGTAGCACTAGTAACTGTTGACCCTGCTGAGTTGTATTGTCCAATTGATACCGAAGCATAATCACTTGCTGTCGTCTCAGCGCCCATTGCTGTGGACACATCGCCACTTGCTGTGGTATTGTAGCCCATTGCTGTGGAATAATGGCCACTTGCTGTCGTCTCAGCGCCCATTGCTGTGGACGCATAGCCACTTGCTTCTGTCTTCCTGCCCATTGCTGTGGAATAATCGCCACTTGCTGTGGCCAATATTCCACTTGCTGTGGACGCATAGCCACTTGCAATGCTTGACTTGCCCATTGCTGTGGAATATTGGCCATTTGCTGTCGTCTCACTGCCCATTGTCGTGGACCCATCACCACTTGCTGTCGTCTCACTGCCCATTGTCGTGGACCCATCACCACTTGCTGTCGTCGTCACGCCCATTGCTGTGGATTTAATGCCACTTGCTGTCGTCTGGTAGCCACTTGCTGTGGAATAATGGCCACTTGCTGTCGTCTGGTAGCCACTTGCTGTGGAATAATGGCCACTTGCTGTCGTCTCACTGCCCATTGCTGTGGACGCATAGCCACTTGCTGTTGTCTCAGCGCCCATTGCTGTGGCCAATATTCCACTTGCTGTCGTCTGGTAGCCCATTGCTGTGGAATACTCGCCACTTGCTGTGGCCAATATTCCACTTGCTGTGGAATACTCGCCACTTGCTGTCGTCTGGTAGCCACTTGCTGTGGAATAATCGCCACTTGCTGTGGCCAATATTCCACTTGCTGTGGAATAATGGCCACTTGCTGTCGTCTGGTAGCCACTTGCTGTGGACCCCTCGCCACTTGCTTCTGTCTTGTAGCCCATTGCTGTGGACCCAGTGCCACTTGCTGTGGCCAATATTCCACTTGCTGCGGACCCATCGCCACTTGCTGTCGTCTTATCGCCACTTGCTGTGGAATAATGGCCACTTGCTGTCGTCTCACTGCCCATTGCTGTGGATTTAATGCCACTTGCTGTGGTATTGTAGCCCATTGCTGTGGACGCATAGCCCATTGCTGTCGTCTTATCGCCCATTGCTGTGGACACAGGGCCCATTGCTGTCGTCTCACTGCCCATTGCTGTGGACACCTCGCCACTTGCTGTGGCGAGGTGTCCACAGCAAGTGGACGCATAGCCATTTGCTTCTGTAATGTAGCCCATTGCTGTGGAATATTGGCCACTTGCTGTGGAATAATGGCCACTTGCAATGCTTGACTCGCCACTTGCTGTCGTCGTCATGCCCATTGCTGTGGAATAATCGCCACTTGCTTTTGTCTCACTGCCCATTGCTGTGGACCCCTCGCCCATTGCTGTCGTCGTCATGCCCATTGCTGTGGACCCATCGCCTCTTGCAATGCTTGACTCGCCCATTGCTGTGGACGCATTGCCACTTGCTTCTGTCTTCCAGCCCATTGCTGTGGACCCCTCGCCAATTGCAGTGCTTGACTCGCCCATTGCTGTGGACCCATCGCCACTTGCTGTCGTCCCACCGCCCATTGCTGTGGAATATAGGCCACTTGCTGTCGTCTCACTGCCCATTGCTGTGGACCCATCGCCACTTGCTGTTGTGTCACCGCCCATTGCTGTGGATAACATGCCACTTGCTTCTGTCCCACTGCCCATTGCTGTGGACCCATCGCCTCTTGCAATGCTTGACTCGCCCATTGCTGTGGACGCATAGCCACTTGCTTCTGTCTTCCAGCCCATTGCTGTGGATTTAATGCCACTTGCTGTCGTCGTCATGCCCATTGCTGTGGACCCCTCGCCAATTGCAGTGCTTGACTCGCCCATTGCTGTGGACCCATCGCCACTTGCTGTCGTCCCACCGCCCATTGCTGTGGAATATAGGCCACTTGCTTCTGTATTGATGCCCATTGCTGTGGACCCCTCGCCAATTGCAGTGCTTGACACGCCCATTGCTGTGGAATATTGGCCACTTGCTGTCGTCTCACCGCCCATTGCTGTGGAATATTGGCCACTTGCTGTCGTCCCACCGCCCATTGCTGTGGCCGCATCGCCACTTGCTTCTGTATTGATGCCCATTGCTGTGGAATATAGGCCACTTGCTGTCGTCCCACTGCCCATTGCTGTGGAATACTCGCCACTTGCACTGCTTGACACGCCCATTGCTGTGGATTCAATGCCACTTGCTGTCGTCCCACTGCCCATTGCTGTGGAATACCTTCCACTTGCTCTCGTCCCACTGCCCATTGCTGTGGACCCATCGGCACTTGCTGTCGTCGTCATGCCCATTGCTGTGGAATATTGGCCACTTGCTGCCGTCGTCATGCCCATTGCTGTGGCCGCATCGCCACTTGCTGTGGTATTGTAGCCCATTGCTGTGGAATATTGGCCACTTGCTGTCGTCTCACTGCCCATTGCTGTGGATATCATGCCAAATGCTGTCGTCTTATCGCCCATTGCTGTGGATTTAATGCCACTTGCTGTCGTCCCACTGCCCATTGCTGTGGAATACCTTCCACTTGCTCTCGTCCCACTGCCCATTGCTGTGGACCCAGTGCCAAATGCTGTCGTCTCACTGCCCATTGCTGTGGAATAATCGCCACTTGCTTCTGTATTGAAGCCCATTGCTGTGGCTAAGCTACCAGTTACTGTGCAATCCTGGCAAGCCGAGTTTACAAACACAATGTTTACTAAAATAATTCCAATTTTTAAAATATTCATTTTATTGAAATGTCTATCATTTATATACATACTATTTGTTGATTTTTCTATTAAATCCCAGCAATGTCATTTAGTTAAACACCTGTATAGCAATGTCATTTAGTTAAACACCTGTATATAAAGAGATGTCTGTTCTGTAAATCATGGGATACCTTCCTGAATGTGTTCGTATTATTGCGGCCCACGTCGGCAGCCCAGGCGGCGCGAAAGCCATCGGCACGGGCTTCTTCTTGTCCGTGGACGGCAACCTCATCAAAGAGGAGGGTCTATTGATGACGAACGCTCATGTGGTAACCAACTCGCCGGTGGTGAATAGATAGAATATTTAATAGATAGAACGTTTATTAGGAATAGAAAATCTATAAAAAAAAATTCTGAAAAATTTTTGTTTTTCTAAAACTTTTAGCTAAAACTTTTAGAGAAAAAATATTCTAAGAATATTCTACATTATAAATTTAAATTGAGTTGGCACGTACATTAATGCACCATGGTTTTGAAGAGATGGCTTCTGTAGCCATTCCAGTACTAGTTGTTCTTATGTTTGTGGGTGGTGCTTGTTATGGTATTATAAAATCTAGACCATCTAGTACGAAAGTTGTTCCTATAGAAAATAGAATTCTATCCACTATTCAAAACCATGAACCATATGGACCATGACACTCTTCAAAAGTGGCATGAAGCTAAACAGTCAACCGATGTCGTTTTCCCCACAGAAAAGTGCACAGATGAATGCACAGGAAAATTTGGATTCTGTTGCGCCCATCAACAAGCTCGTAAAGACAGAAATAACAACATTGTCGTCGATGGACCCCATGGTTATCCGTTACTCGTTATAACGACTAATCATAATCCCTATGTTAGACTCTACGAATGGGAAAACAAACAAGGTGCAACTCTTTCACGTGGACATAGAGGCTTTAGTTTCACGTATGGGAAACACCACGGTCGTCACGAATCCGCTCACGCCGTAGAAGTTGGCCACAACCACGGAGAAGAACTTTTTGGATTCTGTACTTGGTGTTACGTGGCAGGATTTGGGGGCCAAGTTTACAGATATTGAATATAAAGGAAACTGATGTACCATTAAGTATGTCCTCTGCGATATGCATGGTTATGAACCCACTATTTGTACGGTCTTTAAAAAAAAAAACACAGTATTCGCCTGCCATTCAAAAACTAAGACAACATATTCTATTTCTTAAACAAATACGCGAAAAATATAACTTTAAAAATAGAATATTCTAAGAATATTTTTTCTCTAAAAGTTTTAGCTAAAAGTTTTAGAAGAAGTTAGCTTTTAGAAAACTTTTTTTTTTGTCAATGTCAATATTTGGTCCGAGTAAAAAAGTAGTCAACCGATATATAAGAACATTGACAAATTCGAACGCTTTAGTCTTGGATACGAATGCTCTTGGCAGTGCGCGTTCATTGGCGCATGTTTTGAGCAAAAAGAACATCACAGTATTCGGCATTGATAAAAATATCGAACAAAATTGTCGAAAATTTGGAGTTCTATGTGAAAAGGGATGGTCAGGAGATGTGTTAAAGAAATTAAAGAAAAAAAGGTTTGGACTTATCTATTTGGACTATTGTGGCACCCCAGACGGCTCAGAATCGTTTCGTCCTTTCGAAGACATGGCCAGAGCTAGTTTTATGTTAAAAAAAGACGGTGTATTGGCAGTGACATTTTGTAAACGATGTTCTAGTGTTCTTTCCAAATGTATAAATATGTGTCCACCTGGTTTGTTTGTTCAGCGTGCCTATGAATATTGTGATACATCTCCTATGATTTTTGTTGCCTATAGTGCGCGTAAATTGCATCGTCTTGGACCTCCCGTTGGAAGCATTGTTAAGATTAAAAACATGCTGGGACGCGTCGAAGAAGTCTATTTGAACGGTATTCGGTTAAAAGCAGTGGTTAAAAAGAAAGGCAAATACGTCTTAAAAAAGAAACAAGGAAGATGGGAAGAACCCTTTTCGGCTATTGATAAAATTATTTAACATCTTTTTAAAGTGCATGGTAAAACTGAAGCGGGTTCATTATCGCCAAAATCTACAAGTATGCGGTAGACTATGATGTTTTTCTGGTTCATTTTAGTAAGTTCATGGTCTTTTTTGAGACCTAATACTGTCCCAGTGCCCAACCACGAATCTGGGGCGTCTTCTGTAAGCTGGTTGGGTTTAAAACGTACGCGTATACCTCTTGCCGCCATACAGGGGTCATGGTCAATATTGCAGGGCATTTTAGAATTCTATGTACAATAAATAGTCTATATAATAATATATTCTTTACTTATTATTTCGTATTAATATTTTGTATTGATAAATTAAAAAAAATGGTTCTAGGCGACGATTTTATTGGTTATTTATTTTTATGGATGATACATAAATTTGCCGAGGCTGAAAAAAATGCCGAAAAAGAATTTAAAGAGATGCACTCTAAAATATGGATAATGCAAAAATTTGCCGAGGCTGAAAAAAATGCCGAAAAAGAATTTCAAGAAATGCGCTCGAAATTATGAATCTGAATCTGAATCAGATTCGGGGTTTTCTATTTTTGGGTCTTTTTTGACAAGTTCGTGGAAAGTCGCAGTGGTCGATTTTTGTGTTTTTAATAATTGTTCTTGTTGTTTTTTTAGTTGTGCTTTTCTTGTGGACAGGCTATTTGCCATTGACTTTTGGCTTTCGATTGTTTTTTTTAAATTTTTAATTTTTTGCTGTCCATCGAGATGAACTTTGCGCAGATGTTCATAGTCATCTCTTTCCATCCACCTATTATTATAAAATACAACTAGACCAAAATAATCGTGATGGAGGGTTTGACGGCGTCTATATTCTGTTATTAATACATCTACTGGTGGATATTCTCCATGTTCTTTTATAATATCGTTCGTTTGATTTATTAATTTTTTTTGTTCGGCAATTTGGTCATTTTTCTCTGCAGCGTCTTTTGTCTTTTGAACTTCGGACGAACTTGTTGTGCCCATTATATTATATAGAATATTATATATTTATAGTATATTTATAGTTATAAAAATTATAAAACAATTTCTGTAAGAATATCAACATAAGCATATAAAGATTGTAAAAGTCCGGGCCGTTGGGCAATAATTGAGTGTAAACGTTCACGATATATATTGTTACATATCCATAAAGGAAATGTTCTAAAACATATATGAGGGTTTTCTGTCATGTGTACAAATAAATATCTACTTCTGAAATCGGGTTCTTCAAAGCATTTGTCGATGAAAAGTTCAATAATTCTCCGATGAGCAGCGCATTTGCGTACAAAAAGCACAACAATACGCGCTGCCAGATATTCTTTTTTGCGTTGTTCGCTTATTCGAATATCACAAAGTTCTTTATTGGTTTTATTCAATTGTGAGTGTTCTTTACAATATAAAAACGTAGTTATATGATATAAACAATCAGAATTCAACATTATTTTATTCGTATATGCTTTTATAGTTTCAATGTTTGATTCGTGTTTATATCTAAAAAAACTCCACACGCCTCTGAAAAATCGGGCTGTGATTTGTATAATAATGTGCGAATAGGTTGGCCTTTGTTATCATAAACTTCGTACATGGTTCCCCATTTTTGTATATCGCTTCCATAGAAATGTTTTTGGTGTACTTTTTGAAATAATATATTGACCCATGACCATGACCAACCATTATGATAATTTGAATTGCCTAATGGATAACAAGGCAAATAAACTTCATGCCATTCAAACGCTTTTGAAGTTGTTTTATCTTTTAGATTTATTTTTTTATTAGGCGAAGGCCATTTTTCTGGAAAATAAGTATTGTGTATATCTATAATACTATTTGTTTGTTGTTTGTTTGTTAAACCATATAATATAGCGAGAGCATTTCCGACTTGACCAAATGAATCGTTCGTCGTCGAACATTTGAAAAAACATCCATTCCATAGATGTTTTAAAATAGCTTTTTGAATATCAAATGCTTTGTATGGATATAATAGTTGTGTAGCTCTATAATATAATATGTTTGTGTATAATATGTTTCCTTTATGTTTGATAGTATCTTGCCATGTTCCTAATCCATCTTCGTAAATGAGACCCGTTTTATTTATTTTAGTTTGCATATAATTCCAAGCACCAACAGCATTCGCTCTAAATAATGTATCCTGTGATTCCATGGCCATAATTATAAACTGAAAACAACTATCTGTGGGCTCATTACCCGTTTTTGCATCTGCATAAAATGCTTGTATTTTACCAGAAGGCCGTTGACCGCAGAACATTTTCAAACAAGCATTTCCTTGACCAACGTACAAAGGAATTAGCCCATCTTTACGCTGAAAATGAGCCAATGTTCTTATAATATTATCTTTATTTATAAACATGGTAAAAAAAACATCGCGGGTCCACATGTCTGTATAGTCTTTCGAACTTGCCCAAACCAATTCGATATCATGTTTAAAGCATTTCGTATTCTTTTCAATGGCCTCTTTACAAATTTCTGCTGCCGATTTATCGGATTTGCGCGGTTTAAAAGGCGATACACACACATTAAAGAGGACGAATAGCGGCCATGGGATGCATAATAAAATAAAGAGTAAAATTTCCATTTGTTTAATAAAAGAATACTTTTATAGTTCATTTAAAGACAGTCTCTACATGCAGCAACATATTTATCAGCCCCGCCAACTACTACCGTTTGAGTACTTTCCGTGATGCGTTTCGTAAACGAAGCGTGACCACAACAGCGGTAACAGCGTGCACTTCTTAAATCAATTTTATTTGCCATGGGTAATAATTTATGTAATTCGCCAAATGGCCGTTGTCTATAATCGCCGTTTAATCCGGCGACAATCACCCATTTACCATATTTTTGTATAGCCATATGAACAAACGTTTCCAAATTTGAGAAAAATTGTGCTTCATCAATCGCAATTACATCATAAGAACGAATATCCACCAACATAATTTCCGAGGTTTTTAAAGCCGGATAAACGATTCCATCGTGTGTTCTCAGTTGTTTTTCGTGACAACGAGTATCAAAATCATGGTTTATAACTAATAAACGCATAGCAGAATCCTTTTTAAGTGAAGCTACGCGACGAATAAGTTCCGTTGTTTTGCCACTAAACATCGGACCCGTAATTATTTCTAATGCCATTTCTACAAAAAAAAAATAGTTTAAATATACACATATGTTAATCATATTAATCACAACATATGTGTATATTTATTGTAAGTAATAAATGACATCTGCTGTTAGTTTTTTACAGGCCGGTGTTCGGAATTCACTTGGAAGTAATACATTAACAGGTGCCGATAGGAGAAGGAAGGTATTGCCCGCATGTACAACGCCAACGTCACAAATAAGTGATACATTAGCCACGCCTGATGAAAAAATAGCCGCTGTACTTTCAGACCCAAAATTTGGCATGTTTAGTTTATTCAAATATCATTGTAAACATGGCCGGCACAACGACGTACTTAAAAAAAAAAATACGTTATATTGTTCTCACGTATGTTCACTACTTATGGCTTTGCCTATTTTGGTCTTTTTTTGCCAATGGCTTATGTTTATTGCATTAGTGGACCACCAAGTTAAAACATATACAAGCGGATTTTGTCCACAAACAGCATCGCCACAATCAAAACTTATGATGAGTGCCATTGCTCTCATGTATTTCGTACGGTCTTTTTTCTTATGGGATAGTCTCGTAGACCGTACACAACGTAAACGAATGATTCCATCGACATCTATTATTGTGATGATGGATACATTTCAAGAATTTGGTTTTAATATCATGGTCTACATTACTAATCTTTTATTGATATATCTCGAACCAGATTGTTTCAATATGGTTTTTAACTCCATGGCCATGGAATTTTTAATGCAAATGGACAATGAATTCGAAAGGGAATATTTTGAATTTTTACCAGGAGTCGCGGAACAAATATATGATGAGAAATTTGTAACCTATCAAGAAAATCTAATTTTGGTCGCAAATAAAACACGCGATTCCAAATGTTTTAGGTGTTTCAAAACCGTCACGTGGATTCCATATAAACTGTTGCTGCTATGTTTTGTATTACTTCCGCCGTTTTGTTTTTTAATGATTTTCTTTGGTGGTATATGTAAATAAAAAATACCTATAAATAGACCATATAAAAATATAAATGACTGATATTAATTCACTCTTTCATCAATTTGTATTCGCCGAACCAAAGCGTCCTCCTGGTGGACCCAGTAAATCGAACGACGAAGACGACGATGACGCTAATAAACGTCCACGGACATCTTCCCAAGCGCCTCCAGCAGCTCCTCCAGTAGCTCCTCCTCCTCCACAAGCTCCTCCTCCTCCACAAGCTCCTCCACAAGCTCCTCCACAAGCACCGCCAACACCGCCATCAGCTCCTCGTCTTCCCCCAAATGCTCAGGGACCGGCCCAATTGGCGGTTGGAGATCCTGTACCACGAGGCCCACCATCACCCACTATACCAGTTCCTAGACTCACAAGATCACCAAATATGCCACAAGGTGGCGGCGGTAGCGGTGGCGGGCGTTCTCGCAGAAGTACTGCCGGCAAACGTATTAACTTATCAAATTCGGTTGGTCAGCGTGCCCGTATTCATACTAGAGGCGATGGTGGGGCTGCACCAACGGAATATATAATCGAATCTATAAATCAAGCGTCTATTTCAGTTCGAGAACCAGGTTCAAAAACTTCTGTTACTTTGTTGAGAACAGATGAATACTTAGAATCAGGTGACGATGACAGCCTTGTCATCGATTCCTTTGAATTGTTAGATGAAGAAGAAGTCGAACAAGAAGATGTTAAACGTTGGCAAGTCATTTTAGATCGTTTTCGTTCTTTCGGTAGCCCTGGTGCCGGATTTAGTTCAATGGACGACGCCGAGTTGGTTGGATTATTGGAAAACTTAACCGTAACATTAGATGGCGTTGAACAACATTGGAATCCTGAATCATTTCGCAAGGAATCAGTAGATAAAGATGAAGACCCTGACACATATTTAGGTAATACTGCTTATCAAGATTTATGGTGTATAGCTCTTGCTGTACAAATACTTCAAGTAGGTTATGTATTTGGTTATTCTTGGGACGACCGAGTATATTATGATGTTCGTGTTGTTTTTAATGACCCACAAGAACAACGAGTACGCTTTACGCTTGCATCTGGCGATGATGAAGAAGAGTTCACATATGAGGACATTGGAACACAAGTTGCAGTGTATCAAATAGTTGACGACGAAGAAGATACATTGCTTGGCATTGGAACTTTGGCAGAATATACCGCAGATACTTATAAGGTGATTCGGCCCGATAAGAAAGGAAAACCTGTAAAACCTTTGGTTAGTTCCAAGAAAAAAACCCAATTACGACGCGTATATGATGATTTTATACTGGCGGATGATACGTTTAGATTGACGGATAATACGGTGGGGGTCAACATAACAGCTGCAGAAATTGCAGAAGAAGAAGAAGAAGAAGCGGCAGAAGAAGAAGAAGAAGATTCTTCTGCCGCAGAGGACGATGACCAAATAGCTGGTCATTATGTATGGTTTAAAATGTTGGCCGACGAATATAGAATATTTTATGCAGAAGCTACGAAAATTCCTTATACATATCATTTAGTTGAACATTTGCGCAATGGTTCTTCTCGCGCTCGACGTGAATTTAATGAAATATTGGACGCAAGTGTAACGTTTGCAGATGCGGATGCAGATATTATTAATGAAGATGGCGTATCAGATGTTTACGAATTAAATGGCGAATTGATGGTTGTATTTAATGGTAGTATATTAACTAAAACTCAATATGACGATTGGAAGGCTAAAGTTCGAGATAGCTTGGCTAACATAAAAGCACAAGAACAACAAGAGGGTGATGATCTTCTACCTTCAAAAACACCGGTGTATGTTGATGGTGATGTCAAGACACAAGACGGAACAATAATAAACGTGTCTAATATCCAGGGAACAACACAAGGAGAGGCCAGACTCGTAAAATTAGATAAACCAGACGACGATGATTCTGAGGCAGAAGAAGACGATGATGAGACATATGTATATGATATCATATTAGACAACGGACAAATTATTGAAGCTACGGCAGATCAAGTTTCAAGAAATAGTTGGGAGTCAAATAATGACGATGACGACGAGGATGTAAATATGCAGAATGCAGGTCAATCCACGGATGACGACGATGACGACGATGACGACGATGACGACGATGACCGATTCGCAAATTAATAAATTGTGAGTATATAAATAAGTATATAAAATATATAAGAATGATTCAGTTACACGCCCAAACAACTATAGCTTTGATATCGTTAACTACCGTAACAGCACTGGCTTATTGGTATTATAATTTAGAAAAAAAAGACAATAAATCTGAAGATGACAATACTGAAGAAACAAAAGATAAGTAAAATTTAAATTAAAATAATGTATGTAATAAGTTTTTTAATATTGCTTTGCATTCTCTATTGTCTTTTATAGGATTATATTCCATTAAATTCTTTAAAAATTCTTTGACGTCCTTTTCTATCCAATTTCCACGTGTGTTGAAAAATTGCGAAATTAGAAACATTAAATAAATATATCTGTTATTAATGACAACTCCTAGTTCATTGTCCTGGTCATTCCTATCAATTTCTTCACCACCCTTATAATATAGAATGGTTATTATGGAGTTTGTGTCTGATTGTAGTATCTCGGGAAAATCAATACTGTCTAGAATATTTTCAATACTAAAAACAGTAGCTGGCCTGGTATATTCGAATGAAATAGGACAAAATTGTTCTGTGTTAATGTTTAAGACATCAGGTAATATATTACAATACCAAGCCATAGCGATTGAAAATAGTTTTGGTATCTTTGGGGTACTATCATTATGTATGATTGGTAATAATGTTGATTTTGGAGATGCTCCAAAACTACTTGTATTTCCTTCTTTTATTTTTTGTATAATGTTGACTAATTGAGTTTCAGCATTATTCATAAAATCTGCGGAATTGAATGGTATATAACACTCTGTATCCTTTTTTTTTAAACAATAGCCGATGTCTTTAAAATCTTCGCCTATCAATGAAACTCCAAAGATTTTTTTAAAAAAATCTTCGAATACCGACCAAGCGGTGATCACGCGGGTCCCTCTGGCGCGATTCATTTTTATATCGATTTCATCCCATATTTTTTTTGTGTTTTTTTCTTGTTCTTGTTTTGTACTTTCATCGATTTCATCAAAATCATCAAAATCAAACTTAACATCAGTTACGCCAAAATCAGCCTGTTCAAAGTTGATTTTATCGTAATTATTGATATTGTTTTGATACGTTATAATTAAATCGGCCATAAAAAAGTTTGTATAGATTTTAAATCTAAATTCTTCTGGATTATAATGTTGACTCGAAATAATCTTTGGCGTTTCTGTAAAGTATACTTTACCATTTTTAAATTCAAACTGTTGTTTAGTTTGTTTAGTTTCTCCTAATTTGTTTTCTGCTGCTTGACATATTTCAACCTGGTTTATATATTGCGTTGCAATAGAGTGATGTAGACATTGTCCTAAATCATTATTAGTTCGAATATATAATTTCGCTTGCTTATTCATCTTTGAAATATAGTAACATAGTGCAGATGTAGATAAAATACAATCATAGTTAAGAATATCATCATCATTATATCGAATTTCGATTGTTTCAATAGGTCGAGTTAGTTCTGGTTTAATATGGAAATGTAACATGATATAAATGTATTTTTTTTATTAAATAGTAATTTTTTGATATACGTGAATTTTATTTTTTCCCGAACCGACTTCAATTGGTTTAACTTTTCGAATGACGCCTCTATTAACAGCGGAAGCAATTACGGCAAACATAACAGAATTTGGTGGGTTTTTAAGACGCTGGCGCATTATTTTCTTGGAGATGGGCGAAGGGCCTTTGAACGTAGATAGTAGTTGCTCGTCCGTAATATTCATCGTATTATAGTGGTTTTGTATATAGGTTATATTTCCTTTTAAACATAATCGTTACATAATCTTATATATTATTACAATATATAATTTCAATAAAAATGCAGTATGGTGTGTTGTTAGAAGGTAGTGTTCAAAATCCGTATAGTGGCCGTATGATGTCAAATGGGCAAATTTACAAATTAAAAGAGTATGTTCGAAAAAAAATAATACGATTAACGGGTATAAATCGTTTTCCAGGTTCGCATCCCGTTTCATTAACAAAAACTGGCGTGACCGTGGATATGAGAAGAGACCGTTATTATGTATGTGAAAAGACAGACGGCGAGCGTTATTTGTTATTTGTCGCGGGTAAATATGGTTGTTTTCTGATTAATCGTAAGAATCAATATTATTGGGTCAAAATAGCTGTTCCTAAATATCAATGGGGTGACGTTTGGCCTCCTAAATTCGGATTACCTCCGAATTGGCAATGTGAAGACCATTTATTTGATGGCGAATTGGTAGTTGGTTTTGACAAAACGCCCGTGTTTTATGCATTTGATACGTTGGCAGCGGGTTCGAATATAATGAATTTGCCACTGACAGACCGTTTACGCATTATTCATTGTAATTTAGTGGGTCCTCGACAAAAATTTAGTGAGTGGAAAAGTATGTTTCATGGAGAACCTTTTTTAATTAAAGCAAAGGCGATGTATCGCGCTGAAGATGTGAAGTTTGTATTTGAAAATGTATTGCCTAATTTACCGCATGAACAAGACGGGCTTATTTTCACACCGGTGGATAAGCCTTATCGTCCTGGTACAGATTTTGGTTTATTTAAATGGAAACCGCCATCGATGAATTCTGTCGATTTTTTGTTTAAAGAGCCTGATAAGTTGTATTGTAGTCGTCGTGGCAGTTTGGAACATGTTGCGACACTCGAAGATTCGATATGCGCATCAAATACAATTATAGAATGCGTGATAAAAGACGGAAAGTGGGTTGTAATGCGCACGCGCGAAGATAAAACAGGACCTAATGATATTGGTGTTTATCATAAAATTATGGAATCTATACGTGAACCTGTATTAAAAGAACATTTATTATTATAATTTATTTGTTTATTCTCTGTGATAAAAAGAATCTCTGTATGTATGTTGTGTTTCACATCCTACTTGTGGTGCTTGCGCCCATAAAGATACTGGTGTCCCTGAGTGAGAAGCAGAACCATAACAATCCACCCATAAATCAAGGTGAGTTGTCCATTCTGTTCCTGCTTGATGTCTTATAATTAATTCAGACGTTTCGCCTTGTTGTAAATAAAAACTATAGGCTGGTTTAGAAAAAAATCCAGGCGAATCAAAAAAGCCCCAATTTTCACTGCAAAAACTATCGTACTTGTTGTGATATTTATAACGATTGCATAAATCTGAACTTAGAGCTCGTCTAATAACGGACCACAACCCTCCCCACATCCATCCGAACATGAAACCGAAAATATCAAAGTATCCCATATACCCCCTATACCAGCTTGAAGTCCGACCTTTAAATTTGTAGTCAACCCTGTAATTAGTTGTACAGCTATTGCGTATATAACATCTTATCGGCCCGTTGACTTCGTTTTTAACGTATGTTTTGTAAGATTTCGTCGAAAACCACGAACCACCGTGTCTTGACGGCCATTCGCTTGTTCCACAAGACCCACTAAATGTCCGGGCTGAAGAAGCACCGTTTATAGTCCAGCCTTCTGGATTGCATTGTTCACATGAAGAACGTCCTACGTCACCATCTGTAGTCCAGCCATTTGGACAATGTTCACATTGGCTAATTCCATTTTTAAGTTTATTATTCCACTCGCAGATGCTGTTTGAACCACACGAAGAAGCACATTGGACACATTTTCCATTGCTGTTTTGACACCCTCCGCTTTTGCAACATTCGCATGATGTATCGCCTGCTTTGTTATAACACAAACACCCAGATGACGTTCTTGTCCAATCTGATATTGTTTTGCATACATCTGGAGAATTTGTATATGCAACCTGATTCACGGCTTTAATGTTATTATACCCCCAACATCCCCATCCTCTACAATTGTTCGCTTTGTCAACAATCGCTTTCGCTCTATTTGCAACTGTTCTGCAATCAATGCTTTCGCCTGATGAATATTTTCCCGATGGACAATATTGACAATCTTCTACTGTTCTTAATTGCGAAGTAAAATCTGACGGACTATCTTTTGTTTTATATCTTCCAGCTGGACACGATGTTGCGGATGTTGCTGTACAATAAGCACCTCCTCTACACTGAAGACATTCTTGTTGTTCAGGCACTGGTTGCCCCCATCCTCCTGGACAATCTTTACACGATTCTGCTCTTCTTGCCATTCCGGTATATTTACCGGCCCCACATGCATCACAGAATCCAGACTCTGGAGAACTTTGAAATCTCCCTGATTCACATTCTACACAATATGTGGATGTATTTCCGTTTATATTCGAATGCCATCCTTGTGGACAAATGTCACAGATTTGTAGACGAACAGCTGGTGTGTATTTTCCAACTTCGCAAGCATCGCATACATAACGAAGACCATGGGTTGGATCAGCCACTATTCCTGTCCTAGAATGGTAACCCGCCGGACAATCAATACAAGTAGATTGAGCATCTTCATTTTGATATTTGCCGAGGGTGCATTCATTACAGTCCGCAGAAGCAGATATATCTTGATAATACCCTCTTCGACATATATCACAGGTTATCTGGCCTGTTGATGTTTGGTATTGTCCCACTGCACATTCAAGACAAGATGTTTTCTTTTCATCGGGTTGATAATAACCTGCTGGACACGATTTACATTTGTATTTGCGCGCATCTTTTGAATCTGCTGTATATTTGCCTTCTGGGCATTTTTGACAGCCCCCAGTCAGCAAAGTATGCGTTCCTCCTTGACATGCCGAACATAACGGTAATCCATCCCAATTTGGAGCACCAGGTGGTCCTCTGCATATGCATTTATAAGCCGAACTACAAGATATTGTCGAAGAAGTCTGACTATTATAATATACTTTGTTATCACTTTCTTGGAGATAACATCCAGGTGGGCGGTCAGATTTAGATTCGATTGTAGATACACGGTCTTGTAGTCCCAATTCTGAAGCGGCAGTATTGCAAATATAATTTCCAGCGACAGTTGAATCGCCTATTCCGTCATCTTCAATAATTCTATATCCCACATCATCTTGGCATTTATTTTCGTTTTTTAATTTATAATCACCACCATCTTTTAAAACTTGTAAAACGTCCATACGTACACCTTCCCATGGATATTCTAATTTTCCAAGTATATCTAAATCATCGACAGAATCACCATCAAAAGTACCGACTGCAGTATTTAGATTTGCACCACAAAGACATTTTTTCTCCTTATCAAAGAATCCAATAGCTGTGTTGGGATTTTCTAGATTTCCCTTGATAAATGAATTACCACCATAAATTTGTAAGCATAAAATGATACAATCTGCAGGTACCATTTCAACGGACGGTGGAACCACCATTTCTTGGAATAAACAATTATGATCAGTACAATACATTGGCGTCGGTTGAGATATATATTTAAATCTTTGCCATTCTTGACCTGCGTCAATAGTGCCTGGACCAATGCCCTTGCCTTCCGTACAATCAGTTGGCGATATCATACAATAACATCTTCCGCGTTCGACAACATCTTTTATGGGGGATGCATTTTCTATTCCCGTTTTAACAATAAATCCATAGACTCGCGTTATACTATCCCAAGAGACAGCATTACCATTTAAAGGGGGCAAATCCCGAGACAAACATCCGTCTGCGCATCTATTTATGATAGTATTGTCCGACGCTTCGTCCGATTTTCCAAGAATAAGAAGAGGATGGTGGGTTTTGTAGTCACCCGCGCATATTTTTCTGCCAAGATTTTGTGTTTTTGCATCTTCGTTTGCTTGGTCAACGACGATATTAAGGAGGTTATTGGGATTTAAGATTAATTGTCGGTCTTTGCGCTCTCCGCTAAACGTACCATCGGCTGATATATCTTGTTCTTCTGGTTCAATCCATTCTCCGTCCGCTGATTCACAAGTAGCTTTACTGGTAGCAGCACGTCTATGTTTATCGACATCGTCTGAACATCTTATTTGTTTTGCAATGCAAAGACATGATTTGCCATATAACCCCCCAGTACCTACGCAATTGTCGGTTCCTTGTTTATTGTTAAAATAAACTTGATTTGATTCATCAATATAACATCCTTTGGGGCGATTTGCGTCGGTATTCGATTCAAAATAATTATTGAATGTGGCTGGAAGTTGTTTTAAAACTTGGAGAGAATTATAGCAATAATCGTGTGTTGCGTCGTCGCCGGTGCCGCCTTTATTACAACCGGGAACAATATCATCACTGGTGTCTCTTTGCCAGCATGATAGTCCTGATTTACAAATGGTATCACTATCACAATCTCCTTCGCACGCAATTAAATCTGTTTTAGATGGCGTACCTCCAGAATCTATTAAATTCACTGGAGCAATAAGGGCATTCGTACCAGTGGTTTGGTCACCTTTTTTCGCAATTCGTTTACAAATGCATGGATATGTCTGATAACACGCCGTTTGTGCACCGTTTGTGCTTCTCCATCGCAAATAATTATAACGCCCGTATTTCCCATTATATGAATAATAAGGTTGATAGATTGAACAACCCGTCGGATGACTTGAAGATGCACTTTTTGCTATAGAATCCAACACTGGTGGAGATATATCGTCTAAATCTCGTGCTGCTTGTTGACAACCCTCTCTTGTTGTAATAGTGGCCCATCCGTCTTCGTCTTCACATTGACCAGATGCGCGGAATTTGTATTCTATAATAAAATCGGAAGCGGCTATTTTGCATTCTTCTGCGTTTGCCACCACTCTGAGTTTTGTATCTGTACACTGATTTGTTTCTAATTCGGCAGCTATTGACGGTGGGCAACATATGTGTTTGGGCTGTAGTTCCGATTTAGTCACTGATTTATATATAACGTCTTTCATATATTTTTTCATTTGATTTGCAAAACATGTCGTACATCTTGTTGAATCTTCCCCCGTGATTGAATTACCCGGACATTGGTAACAATATGTGTCAACGACATGTTTCCAATAACTACCAACAGAATCTTCTAATTGGTTTTTTAATTCCATGTATGGTGGTTCTTGTGTATCTGCAGCAAGTTGTAGTTCTATACTATTGGCAATTTCGTCACCCGTATACATGAATGTCCCCCTTTGTGAAGAAAATCCGTATGGACACGTTACAATAGGTAAAAATTCGGACACGTCGTATGTTAACATGTGATTTAATTGTGGTATGTGAATGACACCCGCGGGCATTAAGGCACAATCTTCAATTTCGGTACCAGCTTCGTCTGGTACATAATACCACGGAGAAATTTGATTTTTATTGGGCGTATTCCATACTTTAAAAGGTGTATATGGGACGCCTGATAGTTTTTTCACTTTTCCAGATGGACATTCTTTGCATTCGTAAGAACCTTCTGGTGCATAAGTATTCCTTGGACATCTTATGCAAACTAAATCAACAAAGTCATTTGGATTTTTAGTTGCTACATTCAATTGACAGAATTGGTTCGTAGATTTTTCTGTGGAACAGCGTGTATTCGGGTCTGTTCTGGTTTGTCCTTGTTTAGGTTGGTAATATCCCGGCGGACAAGCTTCTTTAAACCCGATGTTTTGCGTAGTCTCTGTACAGAAATGTCCCTTTGGACAAAGGCCGCCAACAAAGGGGTCTTCGCCGTTTACATAATCATTTGTTGTATAAGAACCAATTGTAATGGGTTCTTGTTTTGTATATGTGAAACACGTATCAAATCTATCAAATGTAGATGTAATAAGGCGGTCATCTCCAAATCCTTTTGAAGTGGAATAGATTGATATTTCATATTTAATCGATAAATCTTCCAAATCACACGCGTCGTATCCTCTACATGTTTCATCTGTCGTCGGCATCACTGTATATCTTGTGTTTGTATCTGGTTTTGGCAACCGCATGCCTCTTTTTAAGACACCAAATACTTCAAATTGTGATTCTGGGTGTCCAAATTGGTCATCCCATTCATAGAAAATATAATTATTTTGATTGTTCAGTGTGCATTCAGAAAATAATTTTGTCTGACAATAACAAAATCTTTCGTTCTCAGAAGAAAATCCTAATTTGATTGAGAATCCTTTGATTCTTTTTTGGTATAATTTTTCGCTTGATGGATTATTCGATGGTATTTGAGTCATGCATTGTTTTGCACAAGATTTTGCTGCTTGGTTATTACTTAACCCCGCAATTAAATCTATATCTGGTTCCACTCTGTCTTCAACTAATGAACATCTTCCCTTTCCCTTTTGTTTAAATTGTTTGTGGAATTTTAATATGGCCGGTCCTTGAATTTTGACAGAAGAAACAACATTTTCTTTGGAAAAGCGTCTAGCAATGTTTTCGTGTGTAGTTGTAAATGGATATAACCCGTCTAAACTAAATAAATCACTATCCAAAATTTTAGCTTGATAGGATTCCACCATAGCGATGAATCTTGTATTTTTTTGTGCAATGCATTCCTCAATAGTTCCGGCATAAATCGGAGATGGATCTGGGGTTTCACTACAAATATATCCCTTTTTCAACAAAATATATTCTTGCGCATTTCCCATAAATTTAACTTGTGGTTCATTATCTTTTAGATAAAAATCACAAACGCCAATACCATTACATTTGCGTCTTTCTGCTCCAAATGAAGCATCCCACCAATAGAAATCCGCCAAAGCTGGTGTTTCGACTTTGTGTGATTGATATAGTATTCCTTTGCCAAATAAACCAGGACATGGTCTACATAAATCTTTTTCAAACCCATAAAATATATGTTTACCAAATGGTCCATGATTTAAATAATTGACCGAGTTTACTTGGTCTTCGTCTGAAATATACATTTTTTTAGAACCTGGAATAAAATAATCAGGTGTGCCATAGTCTGGAGATAACCACAAATCTTTATCTATCCAAAACGTTTTTTCAGTGTGTTGGATGGTTGTTAGATAAGGCGTCCGTGAATATCTAGCATATGGTTTCGAATTGCGATTTCCATAATATATATAAGGTTGAAATCCTTTTGGACAACACATTGCAGCGGAATCATAGACGGTTGAAGAACAAACACAAGTAGTCTGTGGTACGTAAATTGTATTTTGGCGTTCAAATGTGTTGAATATGCCATATTCGAAACGATATGGATGAGGAACATTCACACAAGAACCACCATTCATACATAAGCCACATTCGTGTTGACAATTCTCACCGTGGAACCCGTTTTTACTTTGCAATTGGGCTACAAACGGTTGATATGTCGGCTCAGCTGTTTCCATGTCATAAGCACCCGTATAAGTTCTTGAATGTTGTTGCGCTGAACTATCATAAGGAGACAAGCATTGCCGACAATCATTTTTATACGCAATTGCCCGAGGCCATCTTTTAAACCACATATGTCCCCTTTTGGGCGTATACGTGCTTAATTTTAAGACATATACACTAAATTGACGGTATTTCATCAAATAATATATGGGCTGGTATTGTGATTCTGTTAAATAATCCGGTCCATAACCATTGCATTTTTCACCTTTTGAACACATTCTCACGTCAACGACGGCATTTTCGGCAGTTTTATCAATTTTAGAATGTCCACCGCAAAAACAAAGGCCATTGCCATTTTTACCAAACCAACACGAACCGAGACCACTACAAATTGTATCATCATTGACTCCATCGTATCCTGGACAAATAACTTTACATTTGCTTTGAGCATAGCCTCTTTGACATTCATCACAGACAGGCCCGTCCCAAAATCCATCTCGTGCACTGTTTGCACAACGACATCCCGGGCACAATAATACTAAATTTGGTCTAATTTCACAATCTCTTGTTAAAGATTGTTCTTCTTTTGAATCTTCTTTCATGTTAAATACATATGAAACAAGTCCATCGCTATCAAAACAATCTTGTGTGCTTGTTGCGCCTTCTGCGGACAATTGCCCGGCTTGTGGACAATTTTTACAAGAATCTTGAGCTTCATAATCTTGGTATGTGCCTTCGGTGCATTTTTCACAGATACCAGAGGTTGAAAAATACCCTGACGGACAGTTCTTACACCCAGATGCAACAACCATGCCCGTTTCTTCTGAATATTTACCGACCGGACATAAATCACATTTGAGACGGCCAGAATTTCCTTGGAATTGTCCCGCTGGGCATTTCACACATGTTTTTTGTCCTGTGTAACTCTGAAATGTACCAACTTCGCATTGTTTACAGATAGAATTACCCGTTGTATCTTGATATTTGCCTTTGACACATTTGTCACAGAATTCTTGAGAGGTTAAAGCCTGATACCTGCCTTCTATACATTTTGTACACTCTTTTTGACGAATACCAGACCAGTAGCCAGCAGGACATTCTTTACAATCTGCATCAAAATATTTTCCAGCAACACAAGAAGAACAACCTGTTGTTGAACCGGATGCTACGGCACAAGTTTTACAACTTTCTTGGCCTTCTTCGTTTTGATATGCATATCCAATACACACACTGCATTGTTTTCCAGATAAGGCGGCTTTGCCTGTTGGACATACCGAACATGAATCTGCATTTTGGGTCGTACTTTCGTATCCACTAGGACAGTTTTCGCAGATACCGTTTTTTATAAATGTTCCAGTAATACACGAACCACAAACTTGAGATATGACATATTTTCCGGTGGGACAGTCTGTACAATTGTTTAATGCAATCGCCCCTTGATTAAACGTGATTGGTTTCTCGATTGGGCAGGATTTACACACTGTACGTGATGTAAATTCAATATATTTGCCATAGTCACATTCTTTACATCGACTTTGTCCAGTGAAATCTTGATACTTTCCCTTGGGACATTCAATACAACGGGTATCTGTCGCTGGGGTAAATCTATATTTACCTACTTCGCATGGTGTACAATATTGTTTGTCCGCATTGTATTCGACTCCTGGTTTACAAGGCACACATTGTGTACCCTGTGCAACATCACCAACTGGACACTTTTCACATTTACCATTTGCAGATTTGTATAACGGTGGACAAACTTGACAGTTTAAACCATCGCATCGTATACACCGACTACTTCCAACTCCTTTAAAATTTGGAACAGAGCCGTCTTCACATTCTTTACATGTATTGTCGTTTTCGTACTGACCTTCTGGACATGCTTCACATACTCTTTGTCCTGCTGCTGATTTCCACCCAGGGCGACATGGTAAACATTCAAATTGGCCCACTTTATCGTTGTAAAACCCAGCCGCACAATTTGAACATGATTTTCCATCTGAAGAAGAAAATGTTCTTTCACCGCAGTTTTTACATTCTGATTTACCGTTTTCGGATTGGTATTTACCCTTTGCACAGGGTATACATACACTCGAGCCGGTTAATATGGATATCTTGCCAGATTCACAACCTTTGCACGATGTAGCGCCCTCTGTATCTTGGTATTTTCCAATTGGGCATTCTTTACAATTTTCTCCAGATACATCTCCAAAAAATCCCACACTACACTCATTGCATTCTGAAGCAGAATTACTCTTTTGTTTGCCATCCGGACACGTCGTACAAACGGTAAGACCGGTTTGGAGCGCCACTAAATTATTTTCACAGGATGAACATTCTGTTTTACCTTCTTCATCCTGTGAAAATCCTAAAGGACAGTCTAAACATTTATCACGATTATACATCAATTCTTGTTTACTAAATTTCCCAAATGGACAATCCATACATGCGTTGTTTTCGCGAAATTGACCATTGTTACAAAGTTGACATACAGCATTTCCAGTGATTTTATAAGACGGAAATGGACAAGTATCTGAACATTGACTAGCACCAACATTACTGACTTTATCCGTTGGACATTCTTCACATTCAAATTGACCCACTTTATTGTTGGTCGAAAATCCGGCACTACATTTTGTACACGATATTTGTCCATTTATATTTTGATATTGACCACCTGGACACGCTTTACAGCCTACTTGGTTTGAACCAGTGACATAACTCCCGCTTTGATCCTGGTATCTACCCAAAGTACAATTTTGACAAGTATTGCCTATTTTAAATCTGCCTTTTGGGCATTTTGAACACGCAACTCCTCCTCTATTCCCAGTTGTTTGAAAATCACCTGGTATAGAAACTTCTTTTAAAGAGTCACAAGCTTCACAAGTTGTAGATGCATCTTCTGAGATATAACCTTCGTCACATTCCTGACACCCTGACGGTGTAGATTTTGTCCCTGCTGCACATTTAATACATAACCCAAATTGAAATTGAAATCCGTCACAGCATTCAGTTTCTGACGAAACATAAGTAGGACAATCTTCGCAAACAGTTTGTCCCAGTTGTGGTTGATGTGTATTGTTTACACATGGTAAACAAATAGTTTGGCCTTCACCGGGTTGATAGGTGTTGATAGGACAATCTCTACATGCATAGATAAGTGGGTCATCGCTTATTTTTTCTTGAAATGTCCCCTGTTGGCATGGTATACACGATGATCGAAGTTCATCGGGATATTCGCCTGGGTCACATTTATGGCAATGTATAGAGTTAAAAGTAGATGATATTTCATGGGAAGGACACAGTAAACATCCACGTTCATCAGGGTTAATATATTCGCCGGCCAAACAAATTTCATAACATTCTTCTTGATTCTTGGCATTTAATTTCGTATAGAATCCATAATTACATTCACTAACACAGTGTCCGGATTGGATAATTTTTCCTTCGCTACAACTATCGACACATTCGTTGTTTTCCTGAAGATCACAAACCGAGTTAGCATAGACATAAAATACGAAAGTGAAATATAATAATATCATTTAAATTATTTTTTAGGCTTTTATAGGGTAATTACATTTCTAAAATCATGTTCTTAACTTATGTGAACCATATTGTTTTTTGAGAATCTGAACATGGGTTAAAATCCGTTTTTCCAACATCTGTATTCCATTTATCTAATTTTATATCTTTTCCGGAATTTATTTTGTTATATACCAAGCATGTATTTGATTCGTCCGACCATGCGAACCCAAATCTATTATTATCTTTTGCATATAAATAACATCCCAGTTTATTGCATAATATAGGTTGAGTTTGTATACCACATTTATCCAATGGCGCCGTACAATAACATGCCGTTGGGTCTTCTTTCTTACAGCATGCCGGGTATCCATTTTTTGTTGCTGATGTATACAGAGGGTCTAGTTCCACTTTCTCCCAGCAGTATTTCCAAATTCCAGAACCAACTGGAACAACAATATCTGAGGTCTGTTCAAAAATATCTGCATCTTGTGCAAGTTCAATATTTACAGTCTGCAGCGGCGTATTATAAATTTCAGTGTAACTCGTAAATGGATATTTAGATTGGCCTGCTTCAATTGTTGTACATAGTGTTTGTCCGGGTACTCGTCCTTTATATATTTTTGACATCTTCTCATAGGTATAATATTCCGCGGTGATTGCAGTTCTACTATCAATATAATGTGAAGCCGAGTTTGTAATAAGCGCAAATAATGATCCATCTTGTTTGGGTTCTTTCCATCTCAAAATTCCAGAACAATCTTTATCTAAATCACATCTATAAGATGCATTTTTCCAAAAAGGTAATGGTTCTGCATCACCGGTATCTTCTGAAATGGGATTATAATACCAATTTTTATCCTCTTGACGAACATGAATATAATTTCGCATAAAATCCGGAGATAAATACGATTCTTCGCTATTATCAACAATGGGTTGGATATCTGGATATAGTTCAATATTAATTAATTCGCGGGCAATGCTGATATGTGCTTTAACAAATGCTCCAGATTTTTCAAATACAACTTGGTCATTCACGCTAATTGACCAAGTTTTTTCATTCCAGACGAATGAAAAAATAATAGTTTTTCCATTCACATCATATATGACTCTTCCTGTTGAATATCCATGAATATAACGCATTTCGAAAATAAATCGCGTGCCGTCAACTGTGTGTTTAATATTAGCGATGGAATGATCATCTTGTTCATTTCTTCCAATCTTACAATCTTCAAGTTTGCATGTGAATTTTTCAATAGTTTTAAAATATTTGGTTGTAGTCATAATATTTTTCAGTACCATTGGGACATAGTATTTCTCTTCTGTAGAATTCGAAACAGACCGTTTTGTCAATCCAATACAATTCCCAGACGGATATTCCTTATATGCCAAATTTTGTTTGATGTCTTCACAATTTTTAATAGCATTTTCAATATATTTGTCGGAATATTCGTCATAAGGTTCTGCAATGTGCGAAAATGTACCCCGTATCGGTATATAATTTTCCTTTTGACAATCTTTATGGCCATAAAAGGACTGCATTGCATTCTGGAAATTTTTCGCATTCTTTTCTATGATGTTATTTTTATATGCATCCATTGAAGCAATATATGAAACTCCTTCATAAGCAGTTGTACCACAAGCACCTTTGCCGGAACAATCTTGTCCATTAGGTCCCTTCGGACAAGTAAATTGACAAGCATCGCCTCTGAATCCTTGTCTACACATACAAGTACCGTCTCTTTGACAAGTTCCCCGATTATTACAGATCGTTTCGTGGTCATATCCATCATATCCTGGACAAGTGAGTTCACAACCTTCGCCTCTCCATGGCGAATTTTCAATATTATTTGTTGTCAACACATCTTCATCGGCTTCAATTAATGATTGGGCTGCTTCGCATACACATTGACACCCAATATTACACCGACCACGGCCAGAACATGGTAAGTTTATATATGGCAATGTTTTTGGACAAATGCCGGATGATGTTGTTTTGCAATGAGATGGCGTATATTCCAAAAATCGATTTAATCTTGTTTCTAATTTATAAGAGGGCATTTTTTCGGCTATAGTATATAGGTCAAAGACGGCTTGCCAACCTCTTTTTTTAGTTTGAGAAGATGTGAAACTGTCCATATCTGGATTAGACCTCCATTCTTCAACATGAATGGACATTGCCCATGTTTGTACTAATTTTCCAACGCTCCATGTAATATATCCAGCTTTATCGGTGCGTTTCATGGTTATTTTTAAACTTTTATCATTCCAAGTAACTTCAATGTCCATAATAAAGTTTCCAAAAAATATTTTTTGTCTATATTTGTCATAGGCTGCATCGTATTTGGCGTATAATGCAACTTTCCGTTGTAATATTGGCGTATTGACCGTCGAAACGTATATTCTCTCCGGTTCATATAAAATAGTTTCCCCAAACAACGAATCCTTGTTGACATTTGCTAGGGAATCCAAAATATCGGTTTTTACATTTGAATATTGTTCGGGGACAATCATTTCAACTAGATCGTTATTGTAATTCGTTGAAGCTTCGTGGAATGCCCACATGATCTCTGGAAAATTCCAACGCGCCTGATGCATATAAACACGCCTTAATTTCAGGAATGCCGATAATAATTCTTGTGTCGTTGGCACCCGGTCCATTAATTGCTGGTCTGCAACTTGCCATTTGACAGCATTTCGGATGCGCACAGACGCATCTGTGCGACTTTTAGAAGTCAACGTTGCCAAATCTTCAGCGTATACACGAATAATATGACGGCTTGTTTCATCTTGTGGTGTGAATAATGCAATTTGGCGGTTTCCGATGTTTACATAATTAAAACCGACTTCTATAGTACATGTAAACGTACTCGGGCTCAAAGATTTCGTAACTTTGTTTGTTTCAAATGAATTTAATGGAATCGACGGTCCATCTTCAATCCATTTATTTTGACTAAAAGTCCATCTTTTATCTGCATAAATGTATATTTCAGAATTTCCCCCATAAATATGTCGTATATTGTTTATAGACACACAATCTCCTTTAGTCCATTCTGAAATAATTTTGGATGGCGTCGGAAATTTTAATGTATACATACACGATGCTTGTGATAATACGAATAATTCTGTCGAAAACGCCCACGAATGGGCATTTGTTTGTTCTGGCGGCGGGTCACCGATAGTTATTACCTCTTCTACGTTCAAGAAAATCACGGATTTGAGGTCCAAACTTGATGTATCCGGTTCCCAGTCAATTTTATCAAACGTAACATGATAAACTTTATTAAATAGGCGGTCGCCGCTGTTATAATATGTTTTGCCTCCGAACATATATACAGAATTTACACTACTACGCGAAAAAGAAACACCTTCTTTCGGCAATACGACGTCATCGTTGCGGTGAACATATAATTCAATGGTTTGTTCGACAGAACCAGAGATAATATCTGTAAATGCTGTAAATTCCCCATTATTAAAACATAAAGACCAGTCGGATATCGGTATTTCAATACATCTGTTTATTCCAGAAGTTTTAAAGGATGCCATTTGCATCGTCATTTTTTTAGTGGGCGGGGCCAAATCAAATTCAAATCCTTTGTATGTTGTTTTGTCGTCATTTGACAAATAATTAAATTGGTAATCATATGTCTTTCCCCATTCCCAACAAACATCTTGGAAGATACGTAGTGTATCTAAAGAATTTAATGTTTCGTTTAAAGTGACCGCATTTTGGTATTGTTGACTCCCATAAGCTTCACCAGTATTATCCCAAATATAATATAAAATTTGATTCAAAACATTTGAATCATGTTCATATAAAAACATTTCCGGACTTGTCCATTTTGACCTGCCATTTTGAGACACAAAACCGGTCGTATTGTAAGAGATATAATTTTCACTAATCATTTTGGTGTTGTATCTCATGAAAGGTGCCAACGAACGACATATACCATTAAAAGAGTCGCATATACCATATTGAGACGCAAGTATATTGCCGTAGGTGCCATTATTGCAGTTATAACACGGTATAGAACAAGCAATGCCCGAGCCTAATTGACATTGGCAGACACCTTGCATATTAGGTTCTGGTCCTTTTTCCCAAGCTGGTAAAAAATCGGTTCTGTTTCTATATTCGACCAAACTTGAAGTAAATTGACGCTGATCAGGTGTGAGTTCCGCTGGTTCTTTTGCAAAACATTCGCCGTTTCTACCAGAACAAGCCAATTCCTTCCCGTCGTCCGGTCCAGTTGGACAGGTAAGTTCACAACGAGACCCAGCAACACCTAAATATTCTTCTGTGTCACAATTACAAACCGTTTTTGAACAAACGCCGACAATTCTTTTAAATGCCAAATCTTCACACCAATTGCGCCATTGTGTTCTATTTAATTCTAATTCTAACGTCTGAAAACACGCACTGTCACATTCTGAATTGTGTAATTCGGGCAAACGAATATGTTGACCACGGTGATAAGCATTGTGCAACACACAAAAATCTGTCAATATTACATTGGACAAGTCGCAGTCGTTACAGTGTGACCCAACATTTGTTAAATTGCCATGGCCGTCTGTTTTCATATCCAAGAATGTTTTTCGGCGTTCACATAACCCAGGATCTCCATCGTTTGTAGCTACAATATCGTTAATATGCTGTACACAATCTCTTGAACAATGTTTTTCATAAATAGAGGTTTGCGTTAAACAATTTTGATACCATTTGAGAGGGACGGGGCAAATCTGTTTATCCTGTTCCATGATTTCAAATGTTCTTACGCACATGGTATCCATATCTATTGGTACAGTTGAATTAAATCTATACATTGGTCCACCCATAAAATCAATCGTCGTGTCTTTCAAATCAAAGGATTTGCGATATAAACAATATGATGTCCAATTCATGCCTTGATATTGAGCCCAAATGTTTTCATTACAAGTTTCTGGTTTTGAAGTCGGTAAATAATGGTTTAAATTATTTGCACAAAAAGTCAAATCGTGATGATCGTATGAACCTACATGTTGACTCGAATATTCTGGCAATAGTTTCCAATAATGTTTTAATCCTCTGCACATATTATTTATATCTTGTTTGTACACTTCATAGTTGTCATTAAATGATTCATGCCACCGTTCTGACAACAACTCAAATGGCATATTTCCACAGGTGTTCTTTATCTCTGAAGGAACTGGTAAGAGAGGGGCCGCATATAAATTCGCCCACCAGGAAACAGAACCTGCTGCTAGATTATAAATGTCTAAAAATTTTATCTTGTGAGGATGAAAGGCATGTAATGTATGCGTACCTTCATAACATTCGTCATCTTCATGACAACGTGTCTTATACAAATAACAGTGGTCATCCCATGATGTGTGAGACCATTGTACACATTCTTCATGCTTTAAACAAGTCTTTCGGCAGTGACTTGATGTTAATTTTTCAATATCATGAAAAGAGGCTGCAATGGACTCTTCGTGTTTTTTCTCAACTGTCGATGATAACATATGGTTTGAAGATTTAAATGTACACCCTTCCAAATTGCCTTTAATTAACCAAGTGTGCGCAATAACAGTTGTGTCTTTAAAATCATGGAGTAAAAAGGTCTCGTTTCCAGCATAATATTCAATATCTACTGACCATTTCCACCATTGGTTTAATTTGTTAATTTCACAGTTTGTATTTTCGCCGTTCAAATATAACATATGCTGTTTAATGTACATATGCACAATGGGCGTATTCTCGCTATTTGAAATTTTAATATCGGCAACTTCATTTTCAGTCCTTAAAATTTTTGTTACGCCAGAAATTCGAATGGCTTCGTCTTCTGATAATTCCCAACGTATACCTTTAGATGCTAAATTGCTGTTTTTACAATCCGTAGAACCATCTACATTTATTTCGCACGAACTTTTATCGCGAATAGGTTTGTTTGAACTTTCAAAACGAAGGATTTCATCTTCAAATGAAATATCCTCAATATTGCTTATCGAACGCTTTTCAATAGCGTTTACATTTGTTTCGAACGTTTCCAATTGACCAATGTCGTCTAAATCTAGCCTGGTCAATATAATGGGTCCATTCAATGTCTCAATCTGTAAACGACAATCGACCTCAACCTGATAATAATAATCCGTAATATTAACCTTGAATACTTTAGATAACACAGTATTCGTAGCATTTGTGGTTGTGTTATATGTTGGTATCTGTGTTACCTCGATAACTGTACTATCGTTTAGCTTGACGGACGTTTTGTCCCAAATGGCAATTTTGTTTGGGTATATTTCTAGAATATCATCCCCACAGACTAAACGTGCACCTTGGTCGTTTTTCCACTGTATAATCGTCGGTCCTGTAGACGGAGATTTAATTACAGAAGGATGGGCCATAGTGACTATTTTTTCACCGTAACCATAAATATTTCCAGTTTTAACCCAAGAATTATCGATACCAGGACCAACACTTGTTGATAGTTTTTCGCCATCTGGTTGTTTATCACAATATTCAAACCAATTATAACTCGATGTTAATTTATCACATGCAGTTGTTTTGTCTGTAAGTTCTTTTGCGGGTAAATCTTTTGTATAATTGTTATTGTCTTTGCCAACGTAAAAAGATATTTCTTTTGACGGTGTTGCAAACCAATTACTAATTGATTTTTCATTGGTACCCCAAGAAATATTAAATACTGTCAAGTTTGAAAATTCAATATTTTTCAAGGTAATAAGTCCACGCGATGACATCGTTGCTTCCGTTGTTATTCCATTTACTTTCATGTCGCCGATTGTTCTATTTTCACTATAATCGCACATATATCCACTACTTAGTTCCAAACTACCCTGGTAACAATTACCACCGTGCTGACAGCGATTATATTTGCATTCAGTACTAAATTTTGATTCACAAAAAACATCGGCATCGGCATCGCACGGTATATCTAAATTCGAACACGAATAACAAGTATCATCCGGATGACAAGCGCCCAAACTGCACAAATCCGGCGTTTTAGAGGACGCTGTTACCCACGGTGCGCTCGGTTTGAGTCCATTTTCGCATTGTCTGTGAATTTTTTGAACAGCTTCAATATCTTCCATTGGTTTATGAGACCATTGCAATATTTGTTGATGTGGTATAAATTCACAAGTAGTCCAATATTCCGGAGGATACATATCTATTTGATAATTTGGAAGAATAATGTCTTCTTTTCCCAAGCATCGTAAAGTCCAAGCATCTAATATGTCATCTTCAACTTGTGTTTGATTTTCAACTTTGCCGTTAAATTTAATTTTACAATTTTGCATTTGTAAAGCCTGAATCTTATTATCTGCTAAATACCATTTAGACCACAAGGAATCTACAACGCCATTACAATAAACCATATATGCGACGGATGCCTTGGCCAGTTCTGGACTATACCAAGACGGCGCAATAGAATTGAGGTGATTTGGACAAAAATTATCAATTGAATAATCAATCGCATGTAAATCATTTTTGCAGTCTGATTCTTCGAATTCAAACCTTGAAGAAATAAAGGCACGTCTTAATTGCGAAATCATCACGTTTTTGTCATTCATAAGTTCGGAAGTGCCGAATATATCAATGTTTCCGGGTATAGTTCTTTCCATAGCTAATGGAAGATTTCTATTTTTATACATTTCACACGAAAAAAATACCTCTGATGGATATTTATTTTTGATTTTATAATCGTTGAGCTCGCCCATAATCATAGAACACCTATCTGTCCAATTGCCGAATGGACATTGTTCTGGTGTTTGTATACCAAAACAAAGATTTTCGATGGAATTTTCATAGATAATATCTTCACAATGTTTTGCACGGCAATATGTTTTTGTAATACAATTGTTGTTATCTCCCGGTTCGCACTCGCCATTGCAGCTTTCGACATCTGTTTCCATGTCAATATTAGCACATTTCGCATCTATTTCTTTGATATATTCTAAATTCTGGTCATAAATACAGTCTTTTTCTTTGTTACAAGAATATTCCATTGTATATTGATTGCATAATACAGTTGTTTCTTCGTCATATTTCTGCTTATCCGCATAAGCTGTTTTTGAACATTTCAAACTTGGTGTTAATTCTTCTTCAACTTTTTTACACCACGTTTTGTCGTCTTTGTAAGTATTCACAAAAAAGTCTTCGACAGCTTCTTGGCACTTATTATCTGAATATGTACATTGGGCCGTGTTCAATTCTTTAGGATACCACCCATCTAACATATTCACGCAAAATTGGTCCCATTCTACACTTAAAATAGAATTATAACAATTCTCATTCGCTGCACAAGTATAATAACCGGCTGTGCCCGCATTTGCTCCAAAAAAACTCATACCAGTATGTTTACCAGTTTCATCGACCATTAATGAATCCCATGGGGTGGATTTTCGTGCACAAAAACGCGATGTTGGCGGGTCAGTCGTATCTGTACACGTCGAATCTTCCCAACAAGTTTGAACTTGGCCATAATCATCGACAGCAATACGTGTAGTACAGCTCCCACGTCCAGTGCATATTTTTTCATTGTATCTAGGACAATGATATCCACAATGTTCACCATAATATTCTGGTATTGGTGGTGGTTCTAATTGAAAATTATTTTTCAATAAACGTTGCCTCGTTTCACTTGTATAGGTGTCGTATGGTTTACAATCACAGCGAAAACTTTTTGTACCAGGATTAAACCATAGTTCTAAATCATTTCGAACACACCGGCCATGGTTTGAACATGTTGTTTTTACGCCATTGATTTCAATAACACCGCAATCTATCTCACAAAAGGCACCGGTATGACCTCCGTCACACAAACATTTACCAGTTGATTGACAAGTTCCTCCTCCTGAACAAACACGACAATCTGGATCAGCAGAAAACTCAGCGTCTGGTCCCCAAAATTCTGCTGCCTTTTTGACACAAATTTTTTGAGCATTGGTATCGCCAAGTAAATCATAACTTGGACTTGTTTGGCCTTCTACGTCAAATACAATAATTTCATGGCCGCTTTCTTCAATAATACGCCCATCATCTGCGCAGTAATAACTACATCGTTCCTCAGAATCTAAAGCCGACGGGTACCAATTTTTTTTACAAGTCGAACAATATTTTTTAGGGTCCAATGTATCCAATGTAACATTGTTCTTTATCAATGTGTCACAAATACATAAATCATTCGTACCATCATAATTTTCATTGCATTTTCCATGATAAGAACAAATTGTTTCATCGCATTCAACTGAACACGGATTTACTGTCATAAACGGTAAATCAATTTTGGGATAATAATTAGGTACACATGTTGCACAAAATGTATCTGGATCCGTATTATCACAAACACATGTTATGTGTTCAATATTATCTTTAGTGACAATATTACAACTCCCATGCCCATTACATCCAATCTTTTTGCCATTTGTTCTTAAATCAGAAACATATGGGTCGGAATCTTTACAATATAAATGACAATTCTCACCTTGCCAATTGTCTTGACATTCACTACATGTTGGACCGGTCCAGTGAGAATCAGATGGTTCAATTCTATCAAAACAACTACATTTCGAAGTCTCATATAGACAACGACCATGGCCAGAACACGTATATTTGGGCGAACACGAACAGTCAAATCCGGCCCAGCCCTCTTGACACTGACAAATAGCAGAATCTTCGTCATTTACATTTTTCTCTACAATGCAAATACCATGACCCGAACAAGTATCGCCGATATTTTGATTACCAGGACATGTTAATTCGCAATTTGTTCCTCTGTGAAAAATATCACAAACGCAATTTAATTCATTTCGTGAATTATATTCACATTTACCATGGCCAGAACACGGCTTAAAATCTAAATCGAACGGATTTCCGCAAGTATCTTCACATTTTGGCCCATACCAATTTGGATTACAAATACATTGCAATTGTCCCCCAATGGAACGACATGTCCCATGTTTACAAGGGATATTGGCTTCTTCACAACTCATAGCACATTGTTCACCTCCACGAGCGGTAAACCACCCATCATCACATTGACATTTGCCAGATTCTATACATTTGCCATGTCCATTACAAGCGTTACACGTACCGCCTCCTGCTTGCACTTCCAAACACCGCCCGGCCATACTGCTCGAATCCGGCATACAGACAGTGTCACAACGCGTTCCATAGTGTGCAAAACGTGGAAATTCGTCGGAAGATATACAATCTCCACGACAATTTTCAGCCGTATTTTCTTCTGCATAACAATTATCACAAAGCGTACCGACCCATTTTTGATAAGATGGGCATTTACAAGCCCACCGTGACGTCGAAGACTTATTTTTTGAACTAACAGTGCAAATACCGGAATGTTTACACATACAATTCTCACAATATAAACCACCATATACGCCATTGGTATTATCACAAACACACGTGTTTTCAACCCATACACTATCATGTTGGCAAGGAACTAATATGTCATTCACATAACTTACAATATATTCAGTTGATAAAGATAACAAAAGTACAATACCTGCTGAAAAAATAAAACAAAATCCATACACAGGTAAACTTTTCATTTTATAAAAAAAATACTACTCTTATAGACACTTTTTATAAATGTACAATAATATGTTTCGATTATGATAATAATTTTTCACGAAGTGGAATTTCTCTCTTACATTCACCTACACGTGTATACACATACATCGTACACAATAAAACCCACGTTATAATAAAACAAATATTTATAAATTGATTAATTGGCGCACCGGGGTCATCTGACAAAAACTGAACCGACCACAGCAAAGAAACAATACATGTAAAAATCGCCAATATAAACATTTCATAAACTATTTTGCTTTATATACTATTCTGTGTTTTTAAACAGGCAATGCAATAACTCCTTGACAAAAACGTGGTGAATCTTCAGGTAAAGGGGGCACAGTTGGGAGAATAGGCATCAGAATATACATATATTTAGCCCGAGCTGCTGGCAGGCGCGGTGAATCAAACTGACCATGATCATTCGCATGCCAACAATCCCCATGGCCACAATTGAAACATCTTGAAGTCTTACCTATATAATTCTGACAACAACAATTACTAAATTCACAATAAAGACGCATTTATAAAAGGATGACTTCTTCTAAAACTTTTAGCTAAAACTTTTAGAGAAAAAAATAAGAGAAGAATAAGATAAATTTATTTATAAAGTATTGCTGAAACCAATACACCAATCATAACCCCACTCATTATTATATTAGGAACCCATGAAACTCCAATTTGATAAGTACTAATAGAACGATAAGGACGCATAATCACTTGATGAAAATTAAACAATGTAAGACACGACAACACTATCAATGAAGAAATCGTGTACAATGGTTGTTCAATATTGGTATCCACCGCGACTCCAAGATTTAAACCAAGAATAGCCAAACCAATACAACGAGACCACCACAATTCATGATGGGTTGGTTCTAAAATACGGAAACCACACATATCATCGCCGCCTTGAGCACCTTCGTCAGACCAGAACCCAGACAATAAATATTTGGGAACAGACACAAATAAAAGACCGAAAAAACTACTAAATGCCAACATAGCAATATTGGCCACTTGTTTTGAAATATACGTTTCACCCGAATCAACAACATTGACAGAATCATGGATACTTGCCAATACCGTCACCGTAAAAAAACCTATGATAACCAATGTCATAAACACCCATTGACATAACGACGCAATATTCGTTGGACGAGCTCTTGTATAGACGTTACTGCATAAAAAGATAAATGTATGGACCAAATTTAACCCGTGGACTACTGCCATCTGATAACATAAAAATTGCGAATCTGGCTGAATCAATACAGGAATAACACCGCCTGACAACATCACAAAAGCCATAAACTGGCCCAAATAATACAGACGATTATCGCGCTCTTTTGGAAGATCAGAAAACCATGGACTTTGGAAGCGACCTCCCTGCATAAATTTTTGGGGAGTTACCAATAATCCGAAACTCATAAGTCCACACAGCGCAGCATTCATAACATTTGCAGTGATTGGTTCAATAATAACGCTCATTTTATATAAAATAACATTTTAAATACATTTTTAATATGATTATTTGGATTTACTTATATTCGCGGAGACCATTTGTTTTTTGGAAAATTATAAGGATAAATTTCAGTTCTAACTTTTATGTCGCGTCTTATTTTTTTTTTATCCATAGTCTGCATTGGTACAACTTTTTTTACAGAACTCCTTCTAATAAAATTCTCAGTTATTTTTTTAAATATAGAAGACATCTTTTTCTAAAACTTTTAGCTAAAACTTTTAGAGAAAAAAATATTCTAAACATAATCGTTTTTAGAATATTCTTCTCTTAATTTTTTCTCTAAAAGTTTTAGCTAAAAGTTTTAGAAAACAAAAAAAAATTTCAAAACTTTTTTTTTTGATGTTACCGTTAGATTGTATTCGATATATTATTACGTTTTTATCTTTTGATGATAGTATTCAGCTTATTTCTAAAACATGGTTATCAGACGCATTAAAAAACTGGCGCGAATTCATACCTCATAAATGGCCTCAAAAATTACATCTATATTCACATCATGTTATCATGGACTCTAAAGAAGATTATTGGGGGTTTTTCTGCCATCAAATCATTGGTAGACAAAAACGCAAACGCAATGACCAAGACTATCTAACTTGGAAAGCGGCGGCGACAAATTACATGATACATGGGTGGGGATGCCGTGCTTGTGGTTATCCGAGCACTTCGAACGTCTTTGGCACGCGTATTTGCATAGGCTGTCGTCAAAAACCACTTTTAAAATACGCATTTATGCTAAAAGTATATCAAGCGCTTTCATGGGCTACACGTCAACAATTACAAACCATACCTTATCACGGAGGCGCCATGAATGGACATTGGCGGTTTTGGACCGATATTGTAAAAGCAGTCCCTGAACTTGAAGATAGCCGAGAAATAAGATACCAATTTTGAATCCTTTTTTTCTTAGTCATTCACTATAAACTACATTGTTTTCAAATAAATGACCACTGTGCTCAACTTAATTGATAAAGATAAACGGTTTGCAAAACATAGCGGTCGAGAATACAATGTTTTCTCGAGAACATTAAGAAACCCATCTAATATTGAAAAATGGGTTGGCTTGGCCAGGCCTAATTGGGTACTAATGGACCCAGAATCTTATTGGTCATTGCGTGGGGAACGCATTGAGTGGATATTCGACGATGAAAATAGTTTGACAGGAGTAAAAGTACACCAAAATGAAGAATATAAGGGGGAATCTAAAACACAGCCTGATATTGAAGAAATGGAAGAAGAGGTAGCCTCAAAGGTTATTGAAGAACGGCCTGCCATTGAGGAGCGCAAAATACCCCAAATTGACGCAGAACAAATTGAACAAGACCACCTCCAAAAAGAAGACGAAATAAGAGAAATATCCAATACTGTGGACGAATTAGAATTATAAAAAAAAATACACTATTTAAAGTTAATAAAATATAGAATATGATTTTATTAATTTTATTAACTATATTAAATATTGTAATGTCACAAATACCAAATTG
>Ga0206126_10000809_pt1 | contig 40746 bp, 42 predicted proteins | sample Helgoland_Spring_5_FD_148621 | JGI IMG/M metagenome (GOLD analysis project Ga0206126, IMG submission 148621) | Pelagic subsurface seawater microbial communities from Kabeltonne, Helgoland, North Sea - Helgoland_Spring_Bloom_20160412_1 | ecosystem: Environmental > Aquatic > Marine > Epipelagic ...
AATTGGCGTCGATGACGCGCATAATTCCATACACCATATGTGGCTGTTTTCGCGGAAGCATTCGCCGTTGCTGGAAGGCAAACAGCACGCCCCGCTGCCAAACATTCCATCAACATCTTCCACCCTTCGCCCACATTCTTTTCACCTCCAATCACTTCATCTACATCAATCATTAAATCACCCTTCAATGTACCATTAGGAAATCCTACATTCAGTGGATTATGGTGCGTCTCTTGACGCAAACCAGGATGACCTCTTTCTAAAAGAGCCACTGTCACACCTTCCTTAGCTCCGTGTGAAAGCAAATTGTTAGGGTCTTTAACCTTAACGGCTAAACCCACCAAATCAGCAATGGGTGCCAAAGTAATATAACGTTTATCAATACTGACTTTGATATACTTCTTTCCGCCTTGAATAACCACCTCGCCTTCATCCATAGCGCCAGCTGCGTCAGACCCATTGTTAGGTCCAGTCAAACCAAAACAGGGAATCATTTCACCCCGAGCCAACTTTGGTAAATATTTATCCCGCTGGATCGTAGTGCCGTAATTTTCCAGAAGTTCGGCTGGACCCAATGAATTAGGAACCATGACAACGATGCCCAGCGCGGGATTAGCCGACGCCAATTTAGTTAATACTCGCGATAATCCAGAAACATTGTACGAGAATTTAGTACCACCGTATTTTTCATCAATGATAAATGAGAAAAATCGATTTTGAGCCAATGTTGATACTATTTCACCGATTTTATCGCTTGGATACACTTGTTTAACATCCTTGAACTTTGTAAGCACTTCTGAAATAGTTTTTTCACTGAATTTTTTCTCTTCATTCGTTTTCTCTGTCGGTGCTACATTTATATTTACCTTACCTTGAAAAATCTCTCTATCTACCGAGGTAGTTCCACTACGCAAAGCAATAAGCTCAGTCTCTGAAATCCTTGGCACAATTGAACGCACATATGAAAAAAGTCTGGAATACATGAATCAGAATATTTAATAAAATGAGAATAAATATTTATATATTTTACCTATAAGTATAATTCTCATAATATGGCTACGCAACAAAAGACAATTATGAATCTTCTCTCTCCTACCGATTATCAAGACTACATAACCTTATTAAATGAGTTTCGTACCACAAATATTTCGTATGAGGAATTCGCAAACATTCTACATCAAATAAATGAAACAGGAACCACCTTTGTTTATGTTCTAAGAGAGAAAGAAGATGGTCCTATTATTGGTACAGCAAAGTTACTTATTGAGCACAAGTTTTATCATGGTGGCAAAAATGTAGGACATATTGAGGACGTTATTGTAAAATCTACGCACCGAGGAAAAAAATACGGTTCAATATTAATTAAGCAACTCACTGATATCGCCACCCTTTTAGATTGCTATAAGGTTATTTTATATTGTAACTCTGAATTAGTGCCTTTTTATAACAAATTAGGTTTTGATCATAATCAGAGTGCTATGATTAATTATATTTAGAATGAAATGAATAATTTATTAAAAATATAATTTATATATACTCTAACTCTATCACATATCATAATGTGCGGAATTATTGCGGGAATTTCAGATTCAACTATTAAAATACTTATTGATGGATTAAAACAACTACAAAATCGCGGTTACGATTCAGCAGGAATCGGATACATTTCCAATGAAACCTTTCAAATTATTAAAAAGGCTTCGACTGAAAATTCGAGCGCCATTGAATATTTAGAAAAATATTCTGATTCACATCTCTCTTCTTGTGTTCAGTCTAGCACAATTGTAAATGTAGGAATTGGACATACACGATGGGCTACACACGGAGGGAAAACCGATATCAACTCCCATCCACACGTCTCATATGACGGAAAATTCGCGCTAGTTCACAATGGAATCATAGAAAATTATTCGCCATTGAGAGAGAAATTACTGAATCTTGGGGTTGCCTGTGTTTCTGAAACAGACACAGAAGTTATTGTAAATTTATTGGCTTATAATTATTCTCAACAACAAAATAGTAATAAATCCGTAGAGAGAGCGCTCCAAGAAACAACCAAGGTACTCGAAGGCACGTGGGGGTTGGTGATTATTCATTTAGAAGAACCTAATACACTTTACTGTACACGTGTTGGTAGTCCTCTATTAGTTGGTGTTAATGACAATGTGGCTCTTGTAACGAGCGAACAAAGCGGATTTTGTGGACATATAAATAATTACACCATTTTGAAAAATCGTGATATATGCGTTATTTCTTATAGAGACGGAAAAATTGAGGTTAAAACAAATGAAAAAAATTACGAGCATAAAAAAGTTCTTGTGCGTCAAGATGAACTTTCACCAGCTCCCTATAAGCATTGGATGCTCAAAGAAATAGTTGAACAGGTAGATAGTGTTAAACGCGTCATCAAACAGGGAAGCCGCATTTTGGATTCCGATAAAGTACACCTTGGTGGACTCAATGAAAACCGACACACATTGGCAGAAATAGACCATTTGGTATTACTAGGGTGTGGCACTTCTCTCAACGCAGCAAAATTTGCCATTCATTACTTTAAATTATTATGTAGATTTTCGAGTGTAACATGGATGGACGGTGCTGATTTTGGACCCAATGATATCTCTCCCTGTGGCAACACGGCACTTATTTTGCTTTCACAATCGGGCGAAACAAAGGATTTACATCGTTGTATAGAAATAGCCGACGAGCACAACCTATTCACCATTGGTGTGGTGAATGTGGTAGACTCACTTATTGCCAGAGAGGTTGACTGTGGATGCTATTTACACGCTGGAAGGGAAGTAGCAGTAGCGTCGACGAAGTCATTTACATCTCAATGTGTTCTTTTAGTGATGATTGCTGTTTGGTTTTCGCAAATTCAAGAACCGCGCATTAAAAAAAGTGTTCAACGAAAACATATTATCCGCGATTTAAGAAATTTGAGCGATGATTTAAGTAAATCATTGGAATGTCACGATGATATTAAAAAAATGGCTTCCCTCTTTACTGATGCTAGTTCTTGTTTTTTACTAGGCAAAGGACGCAGTGAATCTATGGCACATGAGGGTGCGCTAAAAATAAAAGAAGTATCTTATATTCACGCAGAGGGGTATTCAAGCAGTTCTCTTAAACACGGCCCATTCGCCTTGCTTCACAAAGGATTCCCAGTTATTTTATTAACACCAGATGATGAACATCTAGCCAAAAACCAGAATGCTTATGAGGAAGTGAAATCCCGCCATGCCACAATTATTCGTATATGTGAAGGGTGTGATCAGCAAAATGAAAATAAAAATGAAAATGAAATTTATGTTCCCAAAAATAAAACATTCGCGCCTCTTTTACAAATGATTCCTATTCAACTACTCAGTTATGAATTGGCTGAATTGCGAAATTTAAATCCTGATATGCCACGTAATTTGGCAAAAGTAGTTACAGTTGAGTAAATATCTTAAAAATATATTCTTTAAAATATTTACACATATGAATACCGATATGAATGTGAATATTCTGAATGAAGACCCTAAAATATATACTGTTGATAATATGTTAACCGAAGAAGAATGTGAGCATTTTATTAATATATCCAGTGATAATTTAAAACGTGCCCTAGTTAGCGGAGGAAAAGAAGGATATGTTTCACAAGGTAGATCAGGTTCCAATACCTGGTTAGCACATAATACAGATGAGATTACTCAACGTGTAGGTAAAAAAATTGCTCAACACGTTCAAATGCCTTTGGAAAATGCTGAAAAATTCCAAATTATTTATTATGGAATTAGTCAGGAATATAGAAAACATTATGACAGTTGGGATCATGATGGGTCTGAAAAAACATTTCGTAATGTGAAATATGGTGGTGCTAGGCTACGAACAGCTCTTGTCTACTTGAATGATGTAGAAGAAGGTGGTGGTACCCAAATGACGAAATTGGGCATTACCGTTGAAGCGAAGAAAGGTAGATTGTTAGTCTTTGATAATGTTTATGAAGGAACACATAACAAGCATTTACTTAGTGAACACGCCGGAATGCCTGTGATTAAGGGAGAAAAATACGCATTCAATCTTTGGTTTCGTGAATGTAATAGAAACAGATTGTATTCTGATTTTAATCCAAGTTATTATAATAACACCTCTCTTTCAATCGAGGATACAAATACTTTTACTAAAAAAGACCATTTTTTTACACCCATTGAAATGATGTCTTTGGTTAATGATTGTATATTTAAAGATACAAAATATCCATCGTGTTGGATAAACCTATCAAAAATAACAGGTATAGTTGAAAAAATTAATCCACTTTTAAATATTGGAAATGGTAAATTAGAAGGAGCTAATGTTATTTTATATAAGGCTGGTGTGTCTCATGGACCTTTTTATGATGGTTATGATTTAAATACAGATAAGGGTAGAATAAACGCCGAAAAAAGAGGCCAGCGATTATACTCAATTACATTTGTCTTCACGAATGAAATAGAATTAAAATTTAGTAAAAAAGGTGAAAAGGTAAAACTTAAATCAGGAGATTTAGTTTATTATAAAAACTTCATTTCAGATTCGAATTTATCACGCGATCCAACTATGGAACATATTATTACTAATAGCACTAATAATAATTCTATTGTTGTTAATTTTTATGTTAGAGAATATGCTTTTGGTGAACGAAGTGTTAATAAAAGTAATATGGTAGAAGTTAACTTGGAAAATTATAGAGATACATTGAAGGAAGTTTACAGTAAAATACAGAGTACTCAAATAGAAAGATTATCATCGTCATTAACTCATAATAGCTTTAAATATAGCTTAGGTAAATTATCTAACAACATTATCTTACCAGTAGCACAATTTATTTCTCTCCAATCAAGTATTTTAAATGAGGATTTGATGAATAAATCAGACACAGATTTTGTTTTTAATGAGTTCACACCTATTGTTCTAGAAAATGTCATAAAGAGAGAAGTCTTGGAAAAATGCCAAGAATATTATAAAACTAATATTAACGCAGGCAAATTTACCTTAGGTGATCGTCAATCAAACCGATATAAACACCATAATGAACCTATTTCGAGATTTCTCCACTACGAAATGCTTCCACTGATAGAAAAAATAGTTGGCAAGGACTTACGACCAACCTACACGTATTTATCGGCTTATGTAAAAGATTCTGATTTACCAGCTCATACAGACAGAGAAGATTGTCAATATACAGTTTCCTTTCTCATTGATAAACCAGAAGATTCATCATGGTCTATTTATTTCCACAAAAAACAGCAACCGGTTAAATTTAAGGGTCGATATGATTTTACACCACCCATTTCAGAATGTATAAGTGTTGATTGTGAAGCAGGTGGAATGATGATGTTTTGTGGACAAGATCATATACATTTTAGAGAACCATTAAAAGATGATTACTATAACATTGTTCTGCTTCATTATTGTGAAGTTTAAGTTCAAAATAATTATTAAAAATATTATCATTAATAAAAAATGAATTTTAAGATTTATAATAATATTTTTAATGATGATAATATTAATTATATATTAAAATCAATTAATGAAAAGAATTTCGTTAATGGAAAAGTAGGAAATAGAATAAATCTAGATCAAAAACGGCGTAGAGATTTATATATCACAAACTCTGATTTATTATCAAAAATAGATGATATATTTTATGAAAATTTATATGATGACATAAAAATAAATTTTAGTGATATTAAATACAGAGAAAAATGGAAAATTGGACATTATAATTCTGATAATAAAGGTTTTTATAATTTACATACTGATTCAGCAGGAGATACTAATTATCGTATAACATCAAGTGTATCTATGTTATCAGAAGAAAATGATTATGAAGGGGGAGAATTGCATTTTCCAGATTTAAATAAAAAAATTAAATTAAAAAAAGGACAAGTTATTGTTTTTAAATCTAATTTACTTCATGGTGTATATCCAGTAACAAGTGGAGATCGAAAAGTATTAATATCATTTTATTTCGATGATGAAGGAATGAAGAAAAAATTATCAAGAAACAATAATGTTAATTACTTAAATTATAAACCAATTCTTACAAATTCTTATGTAAAAATAAATTATACATCATTAGGTGACATAGATTATTCTGATTTGCATAATAATCATAAATGGTCACAAAAAGATGATTATATATTCGAAGATAATAATTCTGATATGTTACTTGTATCATTTGCAGGTATGGGATGGAAAAAATCTCCACCAACCTTTATATTTTATAATTTTTTAAAAAGTTATAATAATTTAGATAAATTATTTCTAAGAGATCTAAAAATGCGTTATTATATTACAGGATTACTTAATTCATCAAAAAATTACGATGAAACATTAAAATTAATAAGAAATTTAGTTAATGTTAAAAAATATAAAAAAATAATAGCATTGGGTTGTTCAGCAGGTGGATTTGCAGCAATTTTATATGGCAGTCAATTAAATTTTGATAAGATAATAGCATTTAGTCCACAAACTGTTATTAATAAAAAAAAAGAGACATTAATACACGATATTTATAATGCGCCAAATACGTGTAAATGGTTAACATCATTAAATAAGGATAATGAAATATATCAAAAATCATTAGATTTAAAAAATTTTCAACCTTTTAAATCAAAAATAGATATTCATTATAGCATTAATGGAAATAAAGGTATTGATAAAAAACATGCTGAATACCTATTATCGGAAAATTGTCAAATTATAGAGCATCCAGGAAATGATCATATGATAGCTATTTCTTTGCGAAATAATGGTAAATTAAAAAAAATAATAGATAATGAATTAATTTAACCCTCTGGATCATTTTAACATAGCCTTACTTACTATTAATTCATATTCTTCTATAAGTTTTTTTGGAATATTTACATTTTTTTCTTTTTGAGAATAACCATTCTATTATCATCTGTTTTTTCTATAATATCAAAATATTCTAATACAATATGATAGTTTGGTCTATTTAAAAAATCATCAAACACAATCTGACAATCATCTTTAATGATATGATAACATTTTAAACAACAAGCAACACGAAATCTTCCATCAATAAAGACTAAATCAATACTATCTTGTTCTTCTTTACTTAATCTTGTTATCTGATTACACTATAATTTATTTTTTGTATATTAGTGGCATTTTCTCCTGGATAACCCCAAGTATTTTGCTTTGAATCCATTTCATTATATATATAATTAACATTAGGGTTTGTAATTTTTTTGTTTAATTTTTTCTGCCATGTAATATCACTTTCTACTGAATAAATGGTTTTAATATTTTTTCTAATACTTGCCTGGTATGTACTTCCACCTGACCCATATTCAAAATAAACATTAATATTTGTAAAATAAATTTTTATCATTTTTTGATAAATGCGGTTGCATAATATATATATATATATATATATATTATGAAATTTGAATATTATCAATAATGCTGAGATTTTCTTGTATTGTGGAGACATGCCAAAACAAAGACCCAATTATACAAATATACCGTTTATAGGACTATCCTTACGACAGGACAATAAAACTCATATACAACATAATATTACAACACCAATACCTTTAAACGATAATACTGTTGATATAGTACAATCGGAAGACGTAATGGAACATATTGAATATAATATGTTAAAAAATTCTATTGATGACATATTTAGAATATTAAAACCAGGAGGACTATTTCGTTTATCAATGCCTGATTATAATTGCGATGTTTTATATAATCGTTCAGAAAAAGATAGTAATGGAAATATAATATTTGACAAAGGTGGTGGTGGTAGATATGATAGAACTAACAAAAAAGTAATTAAAGGAGGACATGTTTGGTTTCCAGTTTTTAATTCTGTTAAATCATTATTAGAATCAACCAACTTTTCAAATAATAAAATAAACTATTTACATTACTATGATGAAAATAATAACTCTATTACAAATAAAATAGATTATAGAAAAGGGTATATATCAAGAACACCTGATCATGATAATAGAGTAAAAAATCCATATAGACCGATGTCTATTGTTGTTGACTGTTATAAATAATAATTTACACCGTTTCTTTTCTTACACCAATAATTTCCAAACTGTTTAATTATTTTTTGATTTTCCTCTGTTTGATTAGATAAAAATAAATTGAAAAAATTATATTTTTTATTAATCATTTCTTCATATTTGTTTTTCAAATAGTCTTCATTTATCTCTGAATAATCTTTTGTATATAATATTGGTAAATTTATATATTTTCTACGCATATGTTCATTGTCTTCAATAATAGGTATAGTTCCAGATAATAATGCTTCATAATGTCTATGACAGTCTATGCCATTACCCTCAGGAGAAATAATAAACATATAATCAGCTAAATTATTAAAATATGAATTACTATCAAATTTTTTATTAGATATATTATTATTTTTCAAAGTTCCCAATATTTTACCTCTATTTATATTGCATTTACCACGTCTCTTTTTATCAGTTGATGTTGCCATAGCACATAGGACTAATTTATTATGAGGACCAAATTGAAAATTAATTTTTTCATCTTCACTTAAATTACAATAACTATAATGCATTCCAATTGAGAAATCATAATGTTCATTTACGCTTTTTCCATCTTTATTTGATGCTTGAACTATAATTTCATTTAGTGGTTTTATTTTTTTTTGCCACTCAGATAACGTTATATTACTAAATTCATTAATTTTTCTAATTACATTTAGATTTTTATATTTAACAAAAGAAAAATCCTGCCCACTTTGTTTTATTATTTTATAGCCACAATTAATTAATTTGTTAATAATTTCTTTACATCTATTTCTATCATGTCTCATTAAATCAAAGTCGACTGAAAGATACGTTGGATAAATTTTATCGTATAACATTTTTTCTAAAACATCACATTCTATATTTTCTACATCTATTTTTAACAAATCAATATGATCATGATTTAACTCTTTCATTATAGTGTTGAGTGATTTCACTTCGACTGTTATATTTTCTTCAGTTCTTCCTATTTTTTTAATAGAACAAGAAACATGATTTTTATTTTTCGGAAAATAAAATGGTATACTAGTATCATTAGTATATAATCCATACTCATTCAAAACTAAATTTTCCGCATTAGCTGGATGCGATAAAATTATTTTCCAATAATCTGGATCACCACCACCAAATCGTTTACTATCTATTGGACATTCTTTTTTTGCTAAGACGTTTTTAACATACTTAACATGTTCAATTGCTCTTAGCGTTGGATCAAATATTTGTACTTTGCAATTCAACGTGTATGATAAAATAACATCGTGAGTTATATCTTCGCCAGCACCAAAACAATAAATTATACTGTTTTCATCTAATTCTTTTAAATCCTCAGGATAATAAAATCCACCATATGTTGTTCCAAATAGTTTAGAATTCATTTATATATAAAAATATTTTATATAATATTTTTAATATACCATTTATTATATTTTTTCATTCTAATAATTTTCATTTTAGAAGTATCATAATTAAAATGTATGATATATGGTGATGATGGCAATTTATCTCTCCAATATTTTCCATTTGGAAACAGATTTAAATCTAAATATTTTACATTTAGCTCTTTATTAAATCTCCTTAAATATTGTTGATCATTATTAAAGGTATCTAAATTTTTCCGTATTTCAGAAAAGTTTGTTATTTTTAATGTTTTTTCATTAGATTTCATATAAAAAAAGCCGGTGCACATTCCACAATTATCATTTGTTTGAAAATCATTTTGAATTAATATATCATTATCACCGATTTCATTTTGTAAATAATCAAATGGATTCTTTTCAAAAACAATGTCGCCATCTATAAAAATAACATTATTTCCTTGCATTAATTCTTTATGTATAGAGTAAAATTTATATGAGGTTATTGAACTCCATATTTTTTTCCCTTCTTCATCTTTGCTTTGTATAGATCTATACTCAATCCAATTTTGTATTACTGTTTCTGATTTATTAATTAAATCAACTAATTCAACTTCATTTTCACTATATTTATTTTTAAAATAGTTATATGACTTTTCACCAATACAATAAATTTTCAATAATTTTTCTATATTTAATTTTTGCATTGAGATCAATAAATTTTCAGTCAAATCAATATAGCCGTCATTAGTTAATGTTATTATCTTAACTGGTTTTATTTTTACGTTTTCTGGGAAATAAACTTTCCATCCTATATTTCCTCCCACGTAACCATTATTTTTCCAAGTATAACTATTATTATTATCGGTATTAAAATTACTAAACGTTATAGATTTATCTAAATAACAATTACTATTTTTATTATTGATGTACCTAGAATATTGAATATGATTAGAAACTGTGCTACCAATATTTCCTATAAATTTATATGCTTTTTCACATATTTTTTTTTCCAATAAAAATTTTATCACATTTAATTTTTTTATTTCTGGAAAATAATCTTGTAAAATATTTTCGCTATCATCTATAATTTTATGTGTAAATATTATTTCGTAATCTTTTTCTAATAATTCCAATAACTCTCCATCTTGTCTATCAGCCATAATAATAATCTCATCCCTCTTATCACTTATTTTTTCTTTTATAGAATTATAGTAATTAATCGTATTTTTATCTATAATTTCCTTACTATGTTTGACATCTCCAAATCTTATATGAATTGCTAAGGAATTATCTATATGTTGTATATTTTTAATTAATATTTGAAATATTTCACTAAATCTTTTGTTTAATTTTGTTAATGACTCGGCAATTTTTGACATAATTATATAATTATTTTTATTAGTGTAAAAATTATAGAAACATCTTGAAGCATTAGAATTACAAATGTAAATATAATCTGATTTAATACTGTTAAAATCTATACTTATTTTTGTTCTAAAATTACAAAATTCTTTAATATCTAATGAATTATCATGAGTGTCTAATTCACTATCAACAATAACAATTTGCGAAAATTTTTTTTTTATAATTTTTTCAGAAGAATTTATAATACTTGTAATATCATCAGGAATCATTTTATAATACACCTCAATTCCATGAGGTAAATACTGCTTATAATCATCAGAAAAAAAATCTAAAAAGTGTCCGTAATCCCAAGAAGCGCGCCCACAATGACAAAGTGGATTTCTAACTAGTAAAATTAATTTACGATTTGTAATATTAGCCAAATATATTGCTGTTTCAAGAGAGAAAAGTTGATTATAAAATCCAACTCCGGAAAATAATTCATATATCAAGTATTTCATTAATAATTATATAAAATTGATAAACATATAATTATTACGCTCATTACTAATTATAATGAATCTACTTTCAGAAGTTCAATACATTCCCACACAATGGAAGAATGTCATTCTTAAATTCGCTGAATCCTCACCAAGTGCTTGGGAACTTCTAGAAAAGAATACTAACCAAGATGAAATTTTGTATCCAAAGCGAGAAAATATATTCCGATGTTTTCACTATTTTGATCCGGAAGATACGAAACTCGTCCTAATGGGACAAGACCCTTACCACGGTCCCGGTCAAGCAATTGGTTTATGTTTTGGTGTACCACAGGGTGAAAAAATCCCGCCCTCACTCCGCAATATCAAAAAGGAAATGCTTGCTGATATTGGAAAAGATCTTGTTGAATCATCCATGGAACACTGGGCTAAACAAGGCGTGCTTATGCTGAACGCATCACTCACTGTTCGTGAAGGAACAGCTGGTTCACATATGAAATATTGGTTACCCCTTACTCGCTATATTATTCAACACTTAAAGCAAAATAACAAGCAGTGCCTTTTTATAGCATGGGGTGCGTTTGCCCACAAACAATTGGTTGATGCCAACGTAGAAGAAGAAAAAATGATTGTTAGCTCGCATCCGTCTCCTCTAAGCGCTAACAAAACCTATAAGGAATATCCCCCCTTTTTAGGGTCTAAACCATTCTCCAAAATTAATTCGCTTTTAAAAGAACCTATTGATTGGTAGTCTTTGAATTTTATATAAAATTTTTTTGGGATTATAATATATATAAAATGAGTAAACCTGATTTAGAAAGACAAAGACGATTAAACGAATTAACAGCTGATCAAAGAACATGTGTTAGATTGAGACAAGGAGGAATACAAAATAGATTTGAATTGGATAAGAATTGTGATCATCAAACAACACATACATTATTAAATGGAAAACCTGTAAAAAGTATAGAAGTCTGGGGGGACTGTTGTGATGAATTAGATATACTTGATAGAAAAACTCCTCGTTCTACATTGAAAACACCACGCGCCCCAAAAGTAGCAGATACACCAACACCAAACCTAGCAACTAAGCCAACACCAGTTAAAAGCAAGTGGAAAGGATGGGGAAAACAAAAAACGCAAACCCAGAAGAACGAAGAACGGTTTAAAACTATAGAAAGAACGATTGAAGCGCCGGAGAGAGAAGAGGAAGAGGAAGAGATGGTAGCTCGTCGCTTAGCGCAGCCAGCACCAGCACCACCAACAGTTTTAAGACAAGAAACTCCAAAACCACCAGTTATGCCATTAGAAGGTTTACAACTAGTTCAAGATCCAATCCAGCGACGATTATACAAAAACAAGCATAATATTGAACATGATGATTTTGATTTAGGAAAATTACCCGATGGTACGCATATTGTCAGTGATAATATAACTAAAAAGGCTTATAAGGCAGGGAAAAAAAATAAGAGCAAAGGCAAGTCCCGCAAAGCCAAAGGCAAGTCACACAAAGCCAAAGGCAAGTCACACAAAGCCAAAGGCAAGTCACACAAAGCCAAAGGCAAGTCCCGCAAAGCCAAAGGCAAGTCCCGCAAAGCCAAAGGCAAAAGAAAGACCCGCAAACATTAAATTATAAATTATTCATACCATTTAATTTATAATTTTAATCACATTTTACACCTTCGCACATAAAATGTGCGTGGTTACTGTTATCTTTGTAACTGATAAATGCCGACAGGGTCGGCGTTTTAATTGTTCAAAGGTGTAAATACCATCTTTTTTCTCTCTGATTTAACTGTTTTTGTGCGTTCTCCCAAAAATTTGAAATACTTTTTCGCCAATTTTTGTCGTTGATTTATTCCCCCAACATCTGGATGGTGCTTTTTTATAGCATCTAAACGAACTTTCATAATCATTCCGACTTGCCAAATGCGTTTATGGCTATATTTTCCTGCTTTATACAATCGCTCCAATTTTTTAATAGTTTTTCTCACATCCTCCAAACTAGAATACTTTATAGGAATTGTATCCTTGGGATTTTTATCAATATACACATCGAAACTCTTGTCTATATGATAGAGAAATTGTGGGGATTTTTGCTTTTTAGTTTTTGATCTTTTCTTTCTTGTCCTAATTACTTTTCTCTCTGTCTTCTTACAATTCTTATATGGAGCACAAGATGCATTCATCGAATAACCTTGCTTGCGTTTTTCACTACATTGCTTCCTTGTAAATTTCCTTGGAAGAGAGAAAAGTTTTCCATCTTTTCTAACACATTTCTTGGCTTTTCTTGTATGATTACAACACGATTGTGGAGTTGGTTTTCCTCCTTTTAAGCCAAAATATTTAGTTAAGGGATGATGCCAAGGTTTACTTGCCTGTATTGGAACATACGAAGAAGTTGAAGAACTACCTTGTGTATAATCCCATTGTGGTACTTCAATACATTTAGGATTCATCGGTTGGGATTTGCCATTCCATTTTACACTGAAACCATTTTTGGTAAAAAAATTCAAATAATTTTTCATATGTAAATATCCAGCAAGCAAGACCACATTTTTATTATAAGGTTTTGTCATGCGTCCTAACGCATACATATCCATAATAAGTTTTTGCCCCTCAAATAAAACCTTACTTAATTCACCTGATTCATTCAATTCAACACCAGTACTCAGTTTTATGTAAGGCGAGCTATTAATTTTATCTAGTAAATCTCGACGATAATCTATTCCAAACAATTTATTTTCAACTATGTCGGGCATTCCACCAATAATTTGATTTCCCAATGATTCATTTATAGCTTCACTTTGAATATATAACGAACTATAAGTTAAAACAGTTATATTATCAGGTTTTAACGCCTTTGTTTCCATACTTCCATTATTCATCACTTGTACTAACCAACGAGTTCCATCTTCATTTGGACTAATTAACGTTCCTATTTTTCCATTTAATATACCACCTGTTTCGGAAATAAGTCCATTAATTTTTACGGGGTGACCTCTTTTTAATGAATTATCTAACTCTGGCATCACTTTATCCACAAATAATAAAACTGTGTAAGCTATTTCCCTACCTTCTGGCGCCATTCTTCTTTGAATAGCATTTAACACAATACTAATAATTCCTATTGCGGGTACAAAATATTCTTCTAGTTCTTTACTCATTACAGAAGCTTCAAGCTGTTTTCGGACTTTTCTCTCTCCTAAACATTTTAAAACAGCATTCACCTGATAAAAATAATTATCTACGTAGTCATTTAATAGTTCGGTCAATTCATCACGAGTATCCCACGCCATTTTTGTAACAACATCAAATAATCCCTCATATAATAACTTGCCATTGAATCCTATTCCATTATATTTAGTTAAAGTAGGAACTTTACATTCACCAAAATTAGCTTGGCGTGTATCTATAAAATGGAAACGCACATTAGAAAAATCCTTATTACAACTAGGGGGATTTTTATTAGCTGAGGATTCATCAATAAAAAAACAGCCTTGGCTGCGAAAATAATCATATGTTAATGTCATAGAATCAACAGCATTTTGTAAATTGTTTTGGTAAATTTGTCTCAATTCTTTTAAATATTCGGCAGATATTTGACTTTTTGTATTTGAGAGAAATCTTACTCTATCTTTTTGCTTTTCATCAACCTCAAATACACCTTGTTCTATATAAAAATCCCATTGATTTTGTGGATTTTCTCTAAATAGTCTTGATAAATATTCAGGCAAAATCTCTGATGTAATTGATGGAGGGCATCCACCTTCATTCCATGGGGTATGTCTATCAGCAATAAGCAAATATTTTCTATCATCCTTCTCTAATAAAACCATTTCTATTGGACCAGTAACATTTGGCATTAAAAAATAATTGTTATATTATGTTTATATTAAAATGAATATGTTAGCACACTATGCGTGCGTTGGCTCGCCCCAAACAAGGGGGTTATAGGGCAAGCGCCTATGGCGCGGGTTAGCACGCTATGCGTGCGTTGGCTTGCCCCCTATGGCATATAAATCGGATTCCATCCATTGTGTCCATTCAGAAATTTCTCCATAAATTCATTGCGTGGCTGATCTTCTTCGCGAAGTGTAGCGTGTTCAAAATCTACAATCCAAACTTCTCCTTTGTCATCTTCAATGAAATTATATGGGGTGATATCAGGGTAATCGATGCCAATACTATCCAAGGTTTCAATAATCTTTCGCACACATTGATAAATTTCTTTTGGAAATTCCACATCGTTTACTCCATAAAATTCTGACAATGAAAGATGAGACAACTTCTTCATCCGCATTGTTTTAGTCTCTGGATTATAGCCATAACTTTCAGGAATGGGCAACTGTGTTGTGCGTTGAAGCAAAACGGCAATCAAATATTCATCATAGCCAACATTTCCTTTTTCAAAAACGCATGTGGTGCTCATAATTGTAAAGTTACGATAATTAAAAACTATTTGTATAGTTTTTAACTATCAATTTTTTTCATATGAAAAAAATGGTTGTATCATATTATATTATTTTCAGTCTAAATATCATCAACATCTTCTTCATCATTCTCATAATTAATAGCCACGCCTTGCCATGCTCCTTTTACTCGTTTACCAAATGCCTTATCCATATACTTGAATAGCTCTCTGCCCTGAGGAACACCCTTGCCATATTGTAGAGAATACCACTGCTTGAATGTTTCACGCAATTCAGTCTGCTTAATCTTACTGGACTGCTCCTTGATGACCTTCTCCTTAGTAAATTCCAACAGATAATCCTGATCAGCACGATATTCCTCACTCTTATTCAAAACCATAGGACAATCTTCCACTAATCCCTTTTTCTTCATTGCAATTTCTACCAATTTCGACATAAATGGCTCCTTCCACCGCTCAAACTTCGCGTCGATTTTCTTGTCGATAGGAAACTGATATGGCTCGTCCTTATCACCTTCAACTGGATTTTCGCGAAATTTAGCCTTAAAATCGCACACACGAATACGCCGCCATGTACCATCACCCGTATCTGTAATATCAAACAGTGTGTTAGTACACACAACCAATTTGAATTGTGGAACAAATGTAACAGTCTCCTTGAAGAGAGCACGACCTTGAATTGGGTCACCACCAGTAATCTCCTTCATAATACCTTCATTGATCTTGTCACCCTTTGACGGTTCCTGCATAACTGCGTATCGCACACCACGAAGCTGTACGATTTCCGAAGATGTACCACCAATACCAGGTCGTTTCTGTGTAATGAGTGTAATTGGTACGGTTCCCTTGTACTCACCCAACACCTTTGACATCAAATCAACCAACTTCGATTTACCATTCGCTCCTGATCCAATATAAATATTGAAGGTCTGATTCTCATTTGTACCAATAAGGGTCGATGCCAAATGATCCCACATATACTTATGGAGCTCTTCGACTGGAAACAATTGGCTCATAAATGCTTCCACTTCCTTCAACGAATCCTTGTTCACTTCATTAATAGGAACATAATCGATACCAGTGGACTTTGTAATATAGTCCTCAGGCTTACCATCGCGAAAACGATTCTCCTTGAAATCGAATACACCATTATTAAAACACATAAGGTCATTATTCTCATCCTGCTTTTCCAAGAATTCCTTATCGTAGAAGAGATCTCGTGCCTCCCGCATAATGTTATTCTTCTTCGTCGTCCCCTTCAACATCATTCCAATCGCAATCAGCGTCTGAATCTTCTTCTCGATTTTCTGGCGATTTGGATCATCCTCTTCCAATGCGTTCATCATATCATCAAGCGACGCAGCCTTATCAGAATACAGTTTGTAGACATCGCGCGAGCACCACAAACGCAAGTGATGACCACTGTCAATCTCGTGCCACTTATGATTCTTAAATTCATACCAGACATTATTTTTAATACTCACACAGACAAACCTATCCTTGAAAAGCTGATGAAGCACATTTGCCAAATCAAATTCCGTCTGACCACGAATAGTTTGTTCGATAAAGTAATCCACCGTCTCACGATGAATCTTAGAATAAGCAACGCGATCAGCATCATTCTTTGCCCAATACATAATAGACTTGTACGTGAGTCCATCCTTGTTGGTGGCGAACTTTTTCCACATATCATAGTTTTCGCCCAAATTTCCGAAACTGAATGTATTTGACTTTTCACTCATCTTCATCCAAGACAAGAAGAGACGGTTATCAGTGTTGCGCAGCGCCCAACCAACTCGAATCCACCGATCATATGAACTAGCACCATAATATTGCTCTGGCAAAATCAACACATACTGATGTGCCTCCTTCACGTAGTAGTCGTTCGCCTCTACTCGTGACAACATCATTTCGATAGCATTATTCAACTCCTCACTAGAACCAATCTTTGAGAAATCGACTTCAAGCGCATCCACAATATTCATATTCTTAGCGGATTTTGACTTTGTCTTCCGCGCCCCGCGCTTACCCCCAGCGGGTTGAACTGCTGCCATTTCCTTCTCCCCAAAATCAGTGAGTGGAAATGCAGGATGACCCTTATACTGGGCAGACATCTTTCCCATATTTTCCAACATATTAACCGACTTGACTGGCACACTCTTGAATTCGAACTCATCGTCACTTGGATCAAAAGTAGCGTCATAATACAGCTTCAACTGATAACACTGATTATGTGGCTTGCGAGATCCATACATCTGCCAATTTGTGTATCCTGCGCTGATACCCTCATCCAGTACACTTTCCCAGCTGTTAATAATTGGCAAATCACCCCACAAATCTCCAATCTCTTCCAGCACCTGCTTCCGCAAAATCAATTGCGCGGTGTGCGACAAGTTCACACCAATAATCATATGAATTCCATCTTTGGTAATATTTTCGGTATCCACAATATTGACATCTGGTTTTTCGAACACATAAATTGGGAAACTTTGTCCCTCTTCAAACTGCATTAGCTTACACAGCTTGTTTGTATAGAGATCGATAATGTCAATAATGTGATTGTCTGTATGTTTACGTTTCTTAACCGAGTTTTCATAGCGAAAATCGAAGTCCACCAAAATGGGGCCCGCCTCGATATTCTGTTTTTCAGTCAAATATTCCATACTTCCTTTTTCAAATACTTCGTTGTAATACAACTTGTAGAACCGCGGAAGCTGGTCTTCGGGGATGCTATATGCTCCCCCATAAATTTTCTTCTTATCGCCAATTCGCGTATGTGTTATTTCACCCGCCTCCTCATCATCCTTATTATACTTATATTTCTTCAAAAATGACTCCAAAGTTTTAGGGTTTTGTGGATGGGTAGCCATTACTTGTATAATAGATACCCCTATTTTTTTATCTCAATTTTTTATTGAAATAGCATAAACACAATATATCCATATATACTCATATATGGAAGGAATCACCCTCTCGAAAGAGACGCTCAGACGTGTCATATCCGATATTAAACATATCATAAAAAATCCACTAACCGAAAATGGTATTTTTTACAAACATGATGAAAGTAATATTTTGCGTGGTTATGTCCTCATTATTCCCACCAATGAGAGTCCATATCAGTACGGAAACTATTTGTTTATTGTTGATTTTCCATCAAATTACCCCTTCGCTCCACCAAAGCTGACATTTATGACAAATAATGGTACAACACGCTTTCATCCTAATCTCTATCGCAATGGAAAAGTCTGTCTTTCTTTATTAAATACTTGGAAAGGCGATCAATGGACTTCTTGTAACACGCTTACATCAGTGTTAATGAATATTCTCACGCTTTTTAATGAGGACCCTTTTTTAAACGAGCCTGGTATTACAGTCAACCATCCTGAAATGGAAATGTATAATCAAATCATTGAATATCAGAATTTTAATACCACTATTTTTGACATGTTATTTGATGATGAATTTAGAAATAAGTTGAAAATGATTGAGCCATATTTTAGAGAAATAATGTTGGAGAATTACCATTTAAATCGCGATAATATTTTTAAAAATATCGACAAAAATATTCATAATGCTTATGAAAAGGCACAAAAGGTGAACATGTTTTTTTATAAGATGGATGAATTTATTGATTATCAATCATTAAATAACAAATTTCAAATAAAATTGAAAGTAGGTTAAATATATATTTCTCTTTATACATTAGGAAGACATTATGCACTTTTGTGTGAATTGCAAAAACATGTATTATATCAAACTTGGTGGTGATGAAGGAAATGAGGGTAGCGAGCTTGTCTACTATTGTCGCAATTGTGGGCATGAAAACACCGAAATTGGTAAGCAAGATATTTATGTATCCAAGACTATGTTGAAGGCCACTGATAACAATTACTTGAATATTATTAACAAATATACTAAATATGATCCAACTTTGCCTAGGGTTACTAATGTTTCTTGTCCAAATACCAGTTGTCCATCAAAAGAAACTCCTGGTGATTCTCCGCCAGAAGTTATCATAATGCGATATGATAATAAAAACTTGAAGTATGTTTATCTTTGTCCAGAATGTGATACTACATGGAAAAATTGAAATAAAAAAAATCTTATAATATAATTAATATATAGAGCTTACATTGCTATGGTAAACACTGAACCTCCTGATATAGATGTAGATGTAATGAACCCAGAAGATGTTGATGTTGATGATGTTGACGGCGTTGAGGATGAAGATGATGTCGATGTTGGTGATTTTAATAGTGAAGATGATGAAGATGAGGATGGGGATGGGGATGGGGATGGGGATGAGGATGGGGGTCTTCACGGTCCCCAGGGGGAAGAGGTGGATGAAGATTACGATGAAGATTTAGAAAACGTCCCTAAAACAATGACAGGAGGAGCTATTGATCCTGATGATTTGGAGGGTGCTGATGTTGAACCTATTGAAGAGGAAGATTTGCTTGGTGACGACAATAAGAAGATTACTCATCATGATGAAATTTTGCTTCTTCATCCTGAAAGCAAATTTCACAATTATGACGAAATTTCTGCTGCTGCCGTAGTCACTCGCAATGAAAACAACATCATCGTGGATATGCTTCACACCACAATTCCTATGATGACCAAGTATGAGAAAACCAAGGTCATTGGTCAGCGCACCAAGCAACTGGATGTCGGCAATCCTCCTTTTGTTCGTGTCGACCGTCCCACACTTGATAACTCCATCATTGCTGAACAGGAATTACAGGAGAAAAAGTTGCCATTTATTATCCAGCGACCACTTCCCAACGGCGGTTTTGAATATTGGCACGTAAAAGATTTAGAGGTATTCTAATATGAATATATATATCTCTAACTGTAAACTATGGCATTACGCGAAGATCCTATTTTTTATACACTATTTTTTGATGGATGTAGTAAGGGAAATCCAGGACGGGCAGGAGCTGGCGCAGTTCTCTACAAAAATCAAGTCGAAGTCTATGCGGATTCATTATTTGTTGGTGAAAAGGAAACAAATAATGTGGCAGAATATAATGGATTACTTTTGGGACTCCGTCAAGCGGTATCACGAGGTGTTAAAAAATTGGCGGTTAAGGGTGATAGTCTACTTATTATTAAGCAACTTAATGGCGAATATAAAGTGAATTCCCCCGCTATGAAACCCCTCTACGAAGAAGCCAAAGCACTTTCTTCCTTTTTTGTTCGCGTCACATTTGAACACGTCTATCGTACAGACAATAAACGCGCTGATGCTCTCGCAAATATGGGAATTGAATAACTATATTTATTAATTATATTAACTAACTATACTAAATGTGGTAACAATGAAATTAATATAACTGTATTCGTTATACAGAATGGTTTCAAATAATGAATTTGTCTCTCTGGATCACTTATTACTTGTGTTGTTAAATAGAGTGTACGCGACACCTCCTCCTCTTTTCCTATCACCGATTTCAAATACTTATGGTAGATTTGTTCCTGACACCCCGTATACATAAACATTCCACAAAGTTGCATAAGATACAACATACACAGCAGTGTATTATTCAAAAGATTGTATTCATTTACAAATAGGTAATTAGCCGCTCCAAAACAAGTAATATCGGTGACGTGATCATACCAATCGCCGAATTCAGTCACCATATCGTATTTTCGTGCCATAGGTCCATCCACGTTGTCGAAATAATAGCCTATCAAATAGAAAAGCGTGTAATTCCAGCGATAATCGTAGGCTAAAAATGCCACTCCTAATCCTTGAAAGAAGAAGCTACAAGTTGTCAGATGATTGGGCGTATAGTTCATTTTTTTAGCATAATCTATTACTGGATGCGTAAGGTGTGTGAGGCAAAAACGATCTAAAACCCCGTGTTCTTTGACAGGGATTTTGAATACTTTATCGTAAATCATAATTGTATACTAGATTTATATATTTTATTTATTTTCACTATCACTATTTTGTTTTTGTATTATGCGATCTGTACGCATTCACTGTATTTTTCAAAAGCATAGCAATTGTCATTGGTCCCACACCACCAGGAACTGGTGTAATAGCGGATGCCTTTTCTCTCACATCATCGAAATCTACATCCCCCACGATTCTGTATCCACGTTTGGCATTCTCGTCATCCACAGAATTAATACCCACATCAATGACAACGCAGCCATCTTTCACCCAGTCCGCCTTTATCATTTCTGCTTGACCACACGCCGATATTAAAATATCCGCTTGGCGAGTTATCTCTTTTATATTCTGGGTTTTGACGTGGCAAACGGAAACAGTGGCTTCTCTATGAAGAAGTAAGAGAGAAAGAGGCATTCCTACAATAGAACTTTTTCCAATGACAACGGCATGTTTACCCTCTATTTCAATATTGTATTTATCAAGTAGCTCGATACATCCTTTGGGTGTACAGGGCATTAATACATCTTCTAGACGGTTAAGCGTTAAATTGCCGACATTTTCTGGATGAAACCCATCCACATCTTTCTCTCTCGATACCGATTTTAAAATCTTGTTCGTATCTATGTGAGCGGGTAGAGGAAGCTGAATAAGTATGCCGTGAATAGCTGTATCAGTATTTAAATCCACGATTTTTTGAAGAAGCTCCTCCTGGGAAACATCTTCACTTAGACGTACTTCTTGATGGAAAATACCTACCTCATTACAGGCACGTTTTTTCATACGCACATACGTGGCTGAATCTACGCGATTACCTACCATCACTATACCTAAACCCGGAGGTATCTGCTTATTATCAAATTCGGCTATTTCTTCTTTTAATTGATTCCGGATTTCTTTGGCAATAGCCAATCCATCAATAATCATTTTTCTCTTTAATTTATTTCATTATTTTTAAATTGTGGATTATACGGAAAATTGAAATGCTATGTGACATTTCATCTATTTCACATTACACCCCATCACATTTAGCATTCATGGCTCGATCATTGCTTGAAAACCCCCAGACCCCAGACCCCCCAGACCTTACTGTTCTGCAGGCAGAACAGGACGCGGTGAAGAAGCTTCGCACAGAACGACTTCGATGGCACACGGAAGACAAAACCTTTCGTGATCTTAATAGCCAGATTAAACTAAAACGCTACAATTTGAATCCAGTTCATCAACGAGCTGTTGTCCACAATGATACGTGGAAGTCAAATGTTCTTCACAGTGCCATGTTTGATGGAGACATTCCAGACGTTTATTTTCATCCTAGGACATTGGAGGACGCTACTGAACAACTCGAAAGTCTTGATGGTAAGCAAAGATGCAGCGCGATTAATGACTACATGAATAACGACTTTGTCTACAAGATGGAAGAACCGAGTTTTATGACGAATAAGAAATATAGTGAGCTACCAAAACCATTTCAAGACTTTGTTTCTAATGAATGTAATATTGCTTGTCGAATTTCCAATCGGACTCTTACAGAAAGTGAAATCCAGTCATTCTTTCAGAAGCGACAGAATTTTAAGAAGACAACTGGTGGAGAGCACCTGAATTCTTGTATTACCAGTACAATTCACGAAGAAGTGAGGAAATATATTGGAGGGAATTCAGAGCGACTTGAAAAGGCAGGTTTTAGTAAGAATGACAGACACCAATATACAGAAGCAGTAAGTTACATCCTAAGGACTTTTAAGCGCCATGGTGTTCATACCACAGATTGTACTCCGACCAAACTTAAAGAATGGTTCACTTCATCGGATCCAATGAATGGAGATCCTGAAAAGGCCTTCAAGCTTGTCGATCACACCCTCGATCTCTTGGCAAACACTAAGGTGAAAAGAGGCAACAGTTCAAAAAACGCATATATTAGTTGTGCGTGGTATATCATGAATCATTGTCGTCTGCCGACCGGTGATTTCGATACCGAAAAGTTGACCAGACTCAATGGAACAAAGAGAGAATTCGAATTGCCAAAGGTTGAAGGAAATCACAGTGGAAAGGAACAAAGAGAGGCATTCAGGCTGGCGATGGAAAGTAAGTAAGTAAATACAAATGTGAATGAACTGTGTAAAAATATTATTATTTTTTAATGGCTAAAACATATGTATATTAATGATCGAACAAAGGAAATCGTGAATATCTTCAAAAAATTAACAGAGATGAATTTTGGCATTGATTATTATGACGAATTTATCACATTCATTATAGATGGGAAGGCGGTGAAAGGTGCCATCAAAGTTCATGGAACAAAACGCATAATCTGTTATGATTTTACACCTTCGCACATTTTATGTGCGTGGTTTACTGTTACTGTTACCTTTGTAACTGATAAACGCCGACTTTCTAATATTTAGGGAATTAACAGAAATTGTTAAATTTAGTTAATTTATAAATTGATTTAAAAATAAAATATATTAACAATATATTAACAATATATAACGAAAATGGTTAAATATTCATGCGAACGATGTGGAAAGGAATTTTCTCAAAAATCTCACTATGATTCTCATAATAGACGCAAAACACCTTGTGAAACCAATGCTGATAAAATTAAGGCACTTGTAGATAAGGCAGTTGAAGAAAAATTAAAAGAATTAAATAATAAAAAATTGATTGTTGAAAATGAAGAAGTAATTGTAAATACAGAAGTTATGGATACTCACCAATCAAAACAACCAAAAAAATTTAAGATAAAAAAGAAGAACCTTAAAATTGTTGATAATAAATTAAAGTTTATTGATTTATGTTGTGGTATAGGTGGATTTCATTATGCATTAAAAAATCTGGGTCATGAATGTGTTCTGGCGAGTGATATAAATGAAAATTGTAGAACAAATTATGAAATAAATCATAAAATTAAACCACTCGGTGATTTAACTAAAATTGATTGTCAAACTATACCAAATTTTGATATATTATGTGCAGGATTTCCTTGTCAACCTTTTTCAAAAGCAGGAGAACAAAAAGGATTTGTAGATAATCGTGGTAATATATTTTTCGACATTTGTAAAATAATAAAATATCATAACCCAAAATATTTAATTCTTGAAAATGTTAGAAACCTTGCGTCCCATGATAATGGTAATACATGGAATGTTATTAAAAATAAACTAAATGAATTAAATTATAATACATATGAGAAACCGGTTATACTGAATACACTTTATTTTGGAGTCCCACAATCAAGAGAAAGGGTCGTTATTATGTGTAAAAGAAAAGATTTAGATGAATTACCACTATTACCATCTATTTCAAAAAATAACATTAAGCAAACAACATTAGAAGATATTCTGGAAGAAGATGAAAATGTAAATAAAAAATATAATATTTCTGGAAAATTAAAAGAAACCGAGAAAATTTGGAACAACTTTTTAGATATTTGTTCAAAGAATAATATAATTGTGCCTAAATTTCCTATATGGACTGATTGGTGGGATAATGATGGAAATAATACGAGTGTTACAAAATATAATAAAAAACTTAGTGCAGCAGAAAATAAAGAAAAAATTAAAAAGGCACAAAAAGATTTTTATAAAAAATATAAAAATTGGATAGATAAAAATAGAGAGTTTTACAATACAAATATACACATATTTAAACCATGGCTTACCGAATCAAGAAATAATAAATTATGGATTGGAGCAGTAAGAAAAATGGAATGGCAAACAGGCATTAATAATTTGAATATGAACCAAACGCTTTGGAGTCCGCGTGGTTCAGGTGTTAGAATAAAGAATACAAATTATTCACCAACATTAGTGGCTATGGCGTCTATGATACCTATTTATGGTTCAAAATCAAGGTATTTGTCACCAAGAGAATGTGCCAGATTACAATCATTTCCAGAACACTATATAATTCACGAGGAAGATAAAGTATCATATAGTCAGTTTGGAAATGCAGTTAATGTTAAAATGATAGAAAGATGTGCAAGATTCTTGATACATGGCGAATCATTATTTGTCTAAAGATATAGTTGTCATTTTAAATATTTTAGTTAAATCCTCAGCAACAACATCCCAAGATGATAAATAACTAGTTGATTTTTTTATAACCCATTGATCAGGATTTACTTTTGAAGACATTCCTTCAATAATACCATTATTGTATTTAGCCTGAGTTTTTAGAATATAATTATCTGGTTTTCCATGATATATATAAATACCATCACTATAAGTATCCAAATAATCTTCTATGTTTATGTTTAATTCCCATTTATAGATATGTTCAACGCATTTTTTTTTATTATTCCAATATATTATACCAGCTGTATGGGGCTTGAGTTTCGTATCAATGTCTAGAAAACGATGAAGGCTTTTAATTTTATCCCTTTTATCCATAGTATTCCATGATATAGACCCCATTTTTGAAAGAGATTCAGCCATCATCTTTGCGCCAGGACAACATGGTACCCTTTTCCATTTTTTATTAGGAATATCTCCATAATTTTCACTTCTATGTTTTTTAGCCAAATTATATGCTTCATCATTCATTTTTTCGATTTCCAATGTTTTAGGTAAATTGTACCATGCACTAGCAGAAGGATTACATATACATTTGGTGGGTTTTCCTTTCCATTGTGTTACCGAAAAATATTCTATCTTTCCATTGTCATATACTATTCCAATATCTCCTGTTCCTCCAATATTATCAGATTGTGTTAAATTAATTAGTCCTGATATTCCACTTGTCTTAGGTAGATGAGGTTGTGATATTACATCTTTATATTCATCTGGTAAGTTATTATAGTTATCCAATCCACTACTTAATAGTATCACTATTCCTGTTTTTATTTCTTCAATTACTCCAGTATTATTATTACCGTTAAAAGACTCTATCCATTCAGAAATAGTTTTAATAGAATCGTTACTTGTTTTTATTTCTTCGCATCTACATTTTTCACCTTTCCATAACTTCACACCACAACATGTTAATACTAAATTTGTTATTGGTTCTGAAGACATACTGATTCTTTAACTATAAAAGGAATTAAATAAATCAATTTTTTTAGGAGATAAAATATGATGAAAGTGTGTGATCATATTGTAAAAATTGAATATAGTTAATATTACTAGCACTAAGTATATTTTATATTTAATACTAGAATGTCTATTCAAACAGATGAAGTGACGCCTCTCCTCGAAAACGGTGAAGAGGAGCCTAGTGCGGTTGATAAGCGCCCGGTGCGGCGCACGTGGTTTTGTCTACTCGTCAATATGATCACACTATTTATCTTCATCATATTGGTGTCTATTTTCGGTACAGGTGAATACGTACAATTCGGTCCATCCGAAAATCTCAAACTCATTGGCATCACAATTGATACGTGGCCCAAATGGGTTGGGTCAATCGCACTCATTTGTATCATCTCAATCGTGGATTGTATTACAGTGGAATTTGGAATGCCTTTCATCTCGTTCCGCATTTATGATCCAGATGTCAAAGAGATTAATGATATTAGTCCTTTTGAACTTCAAATTCTGGCAAATGGAATGTATTTCTGCTCTTCGATGAAATCCGCACTTTATACATTGGCTATTGTCACACAGATGGACTATGCTATTGCCCGTGTAATCGCGTCAGAACTGACAAGTATTTATACAATTAGAGTGCTAATCAAAGAGAAGAAATTTAATTAAAAAAGGGAAAATGCGCTTTTACTAAGCTAACCGGAGTGTATTTTTCGATCAAATATTTATGGCGCATAAATGTGTAAAGTTCAATGACATCGACTTTTTTATACCACATCTTAATAATATACTATGAATATTAAATAAGAGCTAGTTTCATTGTTTTAACTACAATATCATCTTTAATAAATTGTAGCTCTTTTGAAGTATTGTCAAAACTGATATAATTATAAGTATCTCCGTTATGAACAATGAGTGGCGAACCATCTTGTCCAAGTAACCACCCTTCGGGAGTAAACATAATAACATCATGTAATTCTAGATTGTCATCATTTGGAGCAATGGAAAGACCATCAATGAAATAATAAGGATCCATAATTCAAATTAATATACTATTAATAGTATTAATAATTAAATTAATTCAATTTTACTAAATCAGAAATCGGTGTATTGAAATAAAAATTGAAATACTTAGGGAAGTATTAAGTATTTCAATCCAACCCATACAAAAAGTCACTCAGAAACCGTTACAAAATGGCACTCACAGCAACTGAACAGCAAGCTTGGGAGGACCGCGTCGTCCTCATCTGCAAACCGGAACAATCAGGCAAGACATTCATCATGATCCAGCAAATCATCAAGGACTTGGAGGAATCAACGGAAGGAAAGACGGTCATCAACTTCATCTTTTGCGACAACAGCCTCTTGCTCACCAAGCAGACATCGCAACGAGTTAAAGATGACGTTACACCCTTCACGATCAACGAAGAAAAGTACATCGAGTTTTCATCAAGGAACGACGGTTTTGCGCAACGAAACGCAGGAGCTGTCATCGCAAAGATTATCATGAAAGACATCCGCAACGTGATCTGCTGCACCAATGGAAAGCGCGTCTCTGACATCTCAACAATCATCAAGGATTTCAACGGAAGCCCACACACAAAAGGGAAGTTCGAATTCAAGATCTGGTTGGATGAGGCCGACAAGTTCACGAACTTCATTGGAAAGACATTCACACCACTTGTTCATGAAAACGACAACGTTCAACTCTACTTTCTCACAGCAACACCAAACGAACTTTTCAAAAAATATGAGAAGCTCAACGTGTTTCCTCTGGAATACACTACCAGTCCCAACTACCACGGATGGCAGGACAACCACAAGATGATCCTGGAAAATACAAGCGGCACCACAGAGGGTTTCGTTCACTATGTGCTAAGCGAGGTTGTTTCCGCACCACCGTCACCTGGAAGCAAGTGGTACATTCCGGCAAGCACTAAAAAGGTTACTCATGAACAGGTGCGCGACAGTCTACTTGGAAAAGGGTTCGCTGTGTTTGTCGTGAACGGCGATGGCTTGGCACTTTCTGTCCCAGGACAAGAACGGGTCTGTGAAAAAAAGACCGAGGAACTCAACATACAGATGTTGCGCTTGTACAAGGAAAAAAACGTCTCACGTTTCCCTGTCGCAGTCACTGGCAACATCTGTGTTGGTCGGGGAGTCAGCATCATGTCACCTGAATTCATCTTCGACTACGGTATTCTTTCCAACTGTGCCAAGAAGGCTGAGGCCTCACAGAACGCAGGACGCTTGAAGGGAAACATGAAAGATTGGCCGAACTACAACCCACCTACGGTGTTCACGACAGCAAAGTTCGACAAGGTGGCCATTGAGTGGGAAGAGAAATCGCGACGTCTTGCTACTTTGGCTTTTGAGAAACAACAAGATGGAGAAAGACCAGTGATCAGCAAACCCGAATTCAAGGGTATTGGAAATGAGCACGCGTTCGAATTTGACTGGTGTGTGTTTCCCAACGACAAAACTGCTCTGGCTTGGATTGCTGATCCGGAGATCGGGTTGAACAAAAAGATGAGCAAAACAGCACCAAACGCACCTAAGACCTTCCGCGATGACTTTGATGGAAATAACCCTACGTCTGACTATCTTATCAACAGAAAATGGGGCGTTGATGGAGTCAAAATCTGGATCAGAAAGTTCCACACAGACACAAATGAAATCTGTGTCTACTGGCGAAAAGGTCCAAAATGCCCCAAAGAATATCAAAACCCTCGCCGCGCCGCCGCCCAGTAAAAACAAAAACAAAACAAAAAATTAGTTAGTTTCCCCCCTTTTTTTTCTAAAACTTCCAACGGTTACCACATGAAAGACAATTGACGAAAGTGGTCATAGGCTCATCCGCACTACGCGTCTGTAACTGATAATAAGTACAGTTGTTCTTCTTACATCGACCACACTTGAACTCACTATCAATCTTCTGCTCCACATCATACTCATTCTTATCGCGCTCACGCTTATCCATAATGAGTTTCTCCCACCGCTCAGGGGACATCTCATAATGACTAAGAAAGGCAATCTCTTGTGGCTTCCACTTTTTCGTCAACAATTGCTCACGCAAATAGCTCGACTGTTTTAGATTGTTAAAAATTGTTCGAAATCGTGTCAAATAAATTTCCACAAAGTGGACATTCGTCCACTTTTTCACCAGATTTTTCCGCTCAGAATCTTCGATTGTGTAATTGAAAATCCCCTTTTCAATATTGGTTGCCCATTTTGCCTTCTTTGAAGGCAACGCCGTTTTCAACTGTTCTACCAATGAAGCACGCGTTTTATCTGGATCATTAATAATACGCATTATAATGTCTGTAAATTATCTACTAGCACATTAATAGATAATTTCTATATCAATTTTTTGTTTCTATATTATTACTTGCCTTCCTCCTCTTCTGATGTATACTCGTCTTCGTCTTCGCCTTCGGTGGAATCCATATTTTCATATTCTTCAAAATCCAATTCCGACTCATATTCTTGATCTGTTACTTCTTCTTCCTCTTCCGCCGAACTCTGTGCCACACTATGTTCAGCGCTGCTCATATCATCAACTACAAATTCATCTTTGAGGTAGCCATGCTTGGTCTTCATTTCTGCTGGCAAATCCGCCAGCTCATCTTCCTCTTCATCATCTTCTTCCGCAGTAGCAGCCAAATCAAAAAATCCGCCAAACAACTTTTCGTAGATTTTATGCCAAACATCAATACTGAGGTCCACAACCTGAGAATTATCATCTTCGTCAAGCGCAACCAGAGTCATTGTCCCGAAAAAGAGGGTCTGATCAATAGGAGGAGGCAAATCATATTTGTTCTCTCCTCCTGCCTTTCCAGTATCCCTAGCATAATGTACCACCGTCCATTTTTCACTAGTACCATCGGTCATTTTCACCTTTACATTCTTCCAAAGAGCTCTGCGCTCAAATCCATCGGCCTTGCGAAATTTACACTTTTTATACAAATCATCAAAAGAAAAACTTTTTACATTTGTCTCCACCAATTCTCCACTCTTTTCGACAAGAACAATTTTCGTCATTTTTAAATATAACTAACTAAAATCGAATAGGTTTAAATAGTTATTCATCAATCATTATAAGTATATTTATATGTATTATTATCCAGAAATTCTACCCGATATTGATGTGGAAAAAGTAAAACGTGTATGTGAAAATAGACATGATATTACCCGATTATATTCAGATGAAGGGATTTTTCAGATTAAGAACGCCAAAATAAAACGACTTCATTTTGAAGACGACGAAAATTACGGAAAAAAGATAACTATTGGTTCTAACAAATTTATTTGCGATAAAACAAAAGTGGATTTTATTCCTACGAATAAGATTCCTTATTCATTTGAAAAGCGTGAATTTACACTTTATAATAAGGGACGTATGGGGGTTGAATATGATTCCAAACAAATGAAGATTACACATCTATATTTTAACGTAGAATCACCAGATATTTTTGGAATTGAAGAAGAAATAGCAGAGTATATGAAAAAGATTTGTGGAAAGATATAAAACATACTTTATATATTTAACTTATGTGGAGTTTAATTCAATCAGTATTTCTCTCTATTATAATTATTCTCATAGGACATTTTATATGGCAGATGATGCGGGATTCATTTTCAAAACCCCATATTAAATCCTTTGTTATGGAATCAGATAAGAGAGAAGAAGAAGCTAAGTTGATAGCACAAGCACAGCAGGCACAAGCACAGCAGGCACAAGCACAGCAGACACAAGCGCAGCAGACACAAGCACAGCAGACACAAGCGCAGCAGGCACAAGCGCAGCAGACACAAGCGCAGCAGGCACAAGCGCAGCAGGCACAAGCACAGCAGGCACAAGCGCAGCCGGCACAAGCACAGCAGGCACATGAACAACCACTTAATGTTACACCAATTAATCAGTTACAACAAACTACACAAATAGAAGATGAGTTAGATAATTATTTAAAGTCTAAGCTAAACGTATTAAATACAACAGACATAAGTCATTTATCCACGCATTATGATTCACCCAGCGGTCAAGAAACGTTTCCCAAAAATTAAACTTTTTTATGAGAAAAATACTCATAAAAAAGTAAATGCTGATTATTATGTAGCTGTTCCATACGGTAAGAAATACTTCGCGTGGTTTACCTATGATCAGCATGAAAATATTTGTATTCTTATCGAAGTTCGCGTAGAGCGTGACGGAAATTTCTCTATTGTCTCCACACAAGTTAGACCAGTAGCTTTTCATAATTCACTTGCTATGAATACAATTTTGTATGGTTCATTATTGCCCAAGACAAAGTATTTTTGTGCGGAGAATGTCTTTTACTATAAGAATGAAAAAATGACTGGTAAAACTAATGAGGAACGATTAAAAATCATGGAACAGATTTTTTCCAAAGAAATTAACCAATCCAGTGTTGTAGAAAACGAAATTATTTTTGGCATGCCACTTATTTCCAATTCTTTCAAATGGTTGATGAAAGAGTGTAATGGGTTGCCGTATCAAATTTATTGTATACAGTGTAAGAATTTTAAAACGTGCAATGCCTTTAAAATGTTGTATAAGAGTGCTGAACAGAATACAACAACCCAAAATAAATCAAGAATCAATGAAAACAAATTCAACATTTGTGAATTCATTGTTACAGCAACTATTGGTGTGGATAATTATCAACTTATTGATAAAGAAACAGACAAGTTTATTGAAATGGCATATATACCCAATTTCACAACAAGTAAGTTGATGAATTCTATTTTTAGAGTCATTAAAGAAAATGATAATTTGGATGCGTTGGAGGAAAGTGATGAGGAGGAAGAATTTGAAGATACGGCAGAAGATAAGTTTGTGGATTTGAAAAAACGGGTTAATATGGAATGCCAACTTCATCCCACTTTTAAGAAATGGGTGCCTATTAAATTATTATCTTGATAGTATATATATAAAATGAGTGGTGCTGAATCTGCTTCTACTAATTTCGTCGTTGATGGAAACGTTCGTGATAATGCTTTCAACGGGATCAATCTCGAAACGCCCAACAAAATTGGTGCCGTTGTTGGTTATCCTGGTCCAAACAATGGTGTCGCTGCCGCCGCCGGTAATCCCGGTGTTAAGATCGTAATGAAGGGCGGAAACCCTGATTTATACGACAGTGTTGGCACCATTTCTGATTACGAAGAATTTGCTGCCAAGGGAGGAGCCAAGCGTGCCAAAAAAGGTGGTAACCGTAGCCCATCCCCAGGACCAAATTATCTTACCTTCACGAATAGCCCAGAACTCGAAGCTGGTGTCTATCGTAAGGGATACGCTCCTGTTGTCCGCGAAAATAATAATTTTATCGTTGGTGGAAAAAAACGTCGCAGGTCTAAATACAGCAAAAAGGTTAAGAAACCTCACAAAAAACTTCACGCTAAGTCGCACAGAAAACTTCACGCTAAGTCGCACAGAAAACTTCACGCTAACTCTCATAAAAAGGCCCACAAAAAGTCTGGAAAAAACCGTAAGACCATGAAGAAAAAGCGTGGAATGTTAACCAACCTCAAAAAAATGCTTGGTATGAAGGGAGGTAACCCAGCTAACTTCACCCCAGACCCATCGGTTCCAAATGACCGTCAGTACATGACCAACCAGGACTTCACCAACTCTTATAGCCAGGGTGGTAAGCTCGCACCATTAGAAAGTGCTTTGGCTAACCCAACATTAACCACCCCAACTAATAACTGCTAAGCTTTTTAGAAAAGCTTAACCAAAATATAACCTTTTAAGAAAAGCTTAACCAAAATATAACCTTTTTAGAAAAGCTTAACCAAAATATAACCTTTTAAGAAAAGCTTAGCCAAAATATAACCTTTTTAAAATTTTGAAAAAGATTAAAAATTGAACTGTATTTCTCTCTATTTAAGAAAAATACAATTCATAATGGCTGATTCAGGAGTCGCATATTATTGCTATACACATGACCAGGGTTGCTTGGTTAAAGGGAATGAAATTCCTAAGAAACTTAATTACGCTTGTGATTCAGAAGGACAAGTTCACAATTGTGATTGGGAAGATGTAGGTTCCTTTAAAAAAGATACAACAGGGGAAATTATTGTTTCTCTAGTCGCTGAAATTGAAAAAGAGAATTGGAATGAAAAATGGTGGGGGGAAAATATTTACGATGTTACGATGAAGGAAATTTCTAACTAGGTTGTAAATGATTGATGAGAGAGAAAAAGTAAATGAAAAACCAGAACCTCCTTGGTTTTTTTATATTATAAAAAACCGTCAATTCACATACGCAGGAGTTTCCCCGGATCCTGTTAAACGATTACGAAAACATAATGGTGAAATATGTGGTGGGGCAAAATACACAGCTAGCAAGGGTCCTGGATGGGAACACGTGTGTATAGTCAGTGGATTTCAAAACAAGATTCAAGCACTTCAATTCGAATGGGCTGTGAAGCACCATCCACCTAGAAATGTTGGTGGAATTGCTAGCCGTCTTAAAAAGTTGAGAGAAGTGATGGCCAAAGAAAGATGGACATCTAAAAGTCCTCTCTCTTGTGATATTCCTCTTATTGTGGAATATAAAGATGAATGGGGTAATTTTTAAATAAAAAAGCAAGCGAAGCACAAGCGAAGCAGTGAGACAAGCGAAGCAGTGAGACAAGCGAAGCAGTGAGACAAGCGAAGCAGTGAGACAAGCGAAGCAGTGAGACAAGCGAAGCAGTGAGACAAGCACAAGCGAAGCAGAAGCGAAGCAGAAGCAAAGCACAAGCGAAGCAGAAGCAGAAGTGAAAGCAAAATATGTTTTAAAAGTATTCAGGGGACATATCACGGAAGGTCACCTTCTCATAGGCGAGACGTTCCAAATGAGCTTTGGATACTTCGACAGTTTCACTGGCGTCATAGTAATCGCGCATAATGTAGTGCGTTGGTGTCACATCCACAATCTCGTGTGGCCACTCGTACTCCTTGTTGAGAAACAACTTCACACCCTTTGGCAAATCCGTCTCGAAGATTTTAAACCCAGTTACAAACTTGATGAACTGGTCATAGTTATTGACACTGGACGACAAACACATCTTGATGAACTGAATGTATGTCTCGTCCCACTCCTTCTCCCTTTTCATGCGAAGAGCCTGACGAAATGAGTTGGAAAATATCCGATAACATTTTTCGTTCCATACCATCTTTCCCATATGCGCGCCTCCTCCACGAGTATGCGCACTATTCTTGGATGCTTCATCCAGTTCAAGAGCTTCACGCCTGATGTAGATGTCATCAGTATTCTCGATGTTGCCAATGATGATCCGAGTTCCGTTTACCGGGTTAGGGATGATCCCGATGTTAGTGATGTTCATATGTTCGAGAGGCATTTTGAGTGTTGGGTGGTTGATTTTAAAGCAATTGTGGAGAGAAAAAGCATTTCAATTTTTTCGTTGGTATCAGACCGATTTCTATGTTGCTTAAAAATTGAATAAAATAAACTCAATAATGGTTTGCTAATTCTAATTCACCTCATCTGTTATGTGGAGCTCAATCACATCATTTGTTCGGAACCCTTCTCCCAAACCCCCTATCTTCGCGTCTGGCATTTGGCAGCGTATTCCTAGGTCTGTTGAAGCTCTCTCAAATATGCTGAATACTCCCATTTTCGTATCAACTGGAAAGCAGGATGCTGTGCGTGCTGCCCAGTTTGCCCACACGATTTTGGAAAAAGATGGTTATGTCAAGGGAATGATTGAAGGCTATTTTAAAAAAGAGGATGAAGGCACATCACCTAAATTCTTGTTTGCGTATGCTGGCGCAGACGAAGAAATGACATATATCGTTGTTCTCGACCAATATGGAGATACAGTGAATACCTATATTGACTACAATCCCCCAGCAAATAATTTCGGAAATGTTAAAATGATGTGGCGTTGTACAGAAATTGAAAATTGTGTTGAAGGAAATCAGCTTCTTAACCTATTTATCTTTGGAAATTTGTATAGCACAGCGTCAAGGAATCAGCTACATACGCTAGGAAACTATTGCGAACTGAAAGAGGAGTGGTCTAATAATGAGAAAACTTTCAAATACGCTCCTCATTACTACAAAGATATTGGATTTGGTCCACAGCCATTTAGTGTCCCAATCAAAGGATGCAGTGCTGTTTGTGGAGATACATTTATTACCAAAAATAAAAAGGTTACTAAGATTCATTGTCTGCCACGGGAGGCAGGAAAGCAAGTTATGCATTTGCGAAACAGTTATAAAGTGATCGTGAATACTGTTACCGGAATGGAAAGTGAACCGATTGTATTTGGAAATATGGATGTGAAGAAGCCATCTGAGATGACACGCCTTAGAGAATTTATAAAGTTTTAACAAAAGTTAAAAATGTTATTTTTTAAAATAAATCAATATATTTTTCATAATTATGAGTTTTTTTACATAATGACTGAACCTCATCATATTTAAAATGATGTTCAATCAAAACCTTACTTATCGATTGTGTTGATAACTTAATAACCTTTCTATTTTCAGTGATATAATCGTGAAGAAATACTGATTTATCAGAGGGCATATATTTTCCATACAAAAACAGACCAATCAGATTATTTTCGATAACATAAGAACGCATTAAGCGATATTGTTGAACAAGACCCTCATTATGAAGTTTTGTGAGATTTCCGAAAAATTTAATTGAGTTTTCCCAAAGGTCATCATGAATTGAGTATCCCTCCACAAACCTTTCCATTCTTAGAAAGGACATCACTGCTGCCTTTTCGTCATTGGACATTATATCTTGACTTTCTTTTGGCAAAATAGAATAACAAATTGTGGCCATTCTTAATACATACTAATTAAAAACACTACTTAATATGTATTCAATTATTCTAATTTAGTAAACTGCCTCTTATTGGCTGAGCACCTTTTCTTGTTACTTTCGTTGTGTCTCCGAGTTCTCTATGATGTTTCGCATCCGCTTCTATACTAGAAAGGTGCTCAACTATGCGTCCATTTTCTCCTATATAATCCTCAAAAATTCTATTAACTGCTGCTAAGTTTTCAGCTCCTTTAACAGATGTCATTACTTCTTCCTTTAATGAACTAATTTCTCCTTTAATATGCAGAAGTTTTGCTATTTTTTGTTCTTTCGTTAATCTTTCGTCATTAAAAGTATCCTTTATTTTTCTATAATAATAACCATCCAATCGTGCTTTCAAATATTCAGGCGATCTGGTCGACTCACCCGAATCCATTCCACCCCTTTTCTTAAATCTACGTGTGCGATATTTTTTAGAAGCACGTCTTCTGAAAGTATTTTTTTTACCTCCTCTTTTTGGACGAGTCATACTTAAATTTTTGCGATTTCTAGTAATTTTACGACTTCTATTATTTCTACGAGTTGATCTTGCCATTCTCTTATAATATATAACAAGAAAAAATTTTTATAGTGAAATTGATATAACATAAAATTCAGATTTCTAAATATTAATCCCACCATTCATAAATTGGATATCTTCCTCCGTATCCGTTCTCATTAACCCGGTCGCGAGCCAATCCACCAATAAATTCTCTGATATTAAGTTTGTAATGAAGCTCACCTACAACAATATGTTGTGATTTCTCCAAAGAAGCAATATATTTCTGAATTTCATCCTTGTCTTCCTCGGTAAATTTATATATTTCAATTGACGGATATTTATAATGATTTGGCACATTTGCCTTAAAATCAGCAATTGCGTCCTCACTTGTATAATTCATATCTAAATTACAAGAAAAAAGTAATTAATTATTTTATTCAATTTTATATAGTAACGAAGTTGCGTTGGCTTGCCCCAAACTAAGGGGGTTATAAGGCAAGCGCCTATGGCGCGAGTTTGGGCGCTATGCGTGCGTTGGCTTGCCCCAAACTAAGGGGGGTTATAGGGGGCTTGCCCCCTATATTATACATTAATTCCTGTGAACTCCTTTCCAGTAAGCTTTGTTCCAAGTGCGCGCTCCATCTTACGCAATACATTCACATCAGCCTTTACCTTACCTGCCTCATACTGCTGAACGAGTGCTGGTGTAATCTGGGCCTTCATAGCTAGATCCTTCTGTGTCATCTTCTTTGCGGCGCGTGCCTGAACAATCTTTGTGCGAACTGCTGGATTGATACGCTGAGGTTTATGAACCTCATTGGCATCATCTAGCTTTCGCATAGCGGATGAGTGTGTTCCATCAAACTTTGTACGTGTCTCAGTTTCACCCTGACGCTTCTTCTTTGCCTCGACATGCTTTCCCTTTCCACGAATAATAACTGGGTCCCAATCCTGGTGCCACATAATCAGTGTGTGTTGTATAATAAGAGTAGAGAGAAAAAGAATTTCAATTTTATTAGTACGGGGGGCACCCCCGTAAACCCCCTCGTATACCTTTTAATGTCAATTGTATCTTAATCCCAAACAAGGGGGTTTACGGGCAAGCGCCTATGGCTCAGGTTAGCACGCATAGCGTGCGTTGGTGTCCCCCACACAAAAAAAGGGGGTTTACGGGCAAGCGCCTATGGCTCAGGTTAGCACGCATAGCGTGCGTTGGTGTCCCCGCCTAAAAAGGGGGTTTACGGGGGTGTCCCCCGTACAAAAAAAAAAGAAGCAAGCGATGACAGAGGGACGGAAAGCATGGGGAATTTTTGTTGGGGTTTTTATTTTTTTATTTTTGTTGGGGTTTTTGGTAAGGACGGAATATGTTGGTTAGCAATCTATGGGTGTGCTTCGTTAAGGATGGGATCGATGATCTGGCGAATGTCCTGTGTGGGGTCGATTTCGCAAGCCCAAAGTGTCTCACCGGTAGGAGTGTGAACAAGACTCAGCATTTCAGACTCCATTCGCCAGACAGAATTGTGTTCAGTAGGCAGGGGATGAGGATAACGCATGATGAGCTCATCTTCATAATCACCAGTCTGGAATGAGCTCAGTGGCAAGAAAGATGGACACGAAGAACGTGTGCCACCCTTGTAGCCCTTCGCGTCCGTCACATAAAACCCAATGTTCTTGAAGTCGGACTCGCGATAGAGCCAATCGCCCATTTCAACACCATCCCAAGAGTCATAGAGAGGCGCTCCTTCTTTGTGAACGTGGTCGGTATCAGCATTGCGGTAGAGGTCATCAAGAAGAATCACATGCTGGATGGCGTACTTGTAATCGTGATCTTCAAGCACCTGTTCCCAGACCGAGGTAACGTTCTGATGATCTGCGTTATAGACGCCACACACATCTTCCCGTTCGCCATCAGCAAGAAGAACAATCCCGTAAGCAGAATCTCCGTCGGTCATCATATAGACGAACAATGGGTCAGGCTGACGCTTTCCAGTTGGGTCATCGTAGTGGTCCTGAACAATCTGCTGAATGTATCCATCGCGGCGGAACTGTTTGTGGACAAAGATTGCCTTGTTCACACACTTCTGTTCGGGAGTAAGTGTGATGGGCTTCTGGTCCAAGAGCTTCTCTACCTGAGCAATGGCGGAGGCATTCTCCTGCCAAGAGCCGTCCATGACAATCGGTGCGTAGACACGAGACTTGGTGCGAATTGTCTCAACCAGCTCCAACAGTGCCGCGTGGTCAGTGAACACGGTGTTAGGGAATTCGATGTTCCTCATCTGAGTGCCAGTTTCGGTATCGACGAGCGCCATCTTCCCGCTGCCGAGATCCCAGACGTATCGGCCCTTGTCGGTGGGCAGAAAGTGAACCTTTTTGCTGACATCGTCATCAGTCTTGAAGTTCCGCACACACAGGAACGATGGCTTGCTGATCTGGTCATCGTTGCGACCGAATCCAATGGCCCTGTAACTCTCCTCAGTTTCAAACCAGCAGTTAGCCCTTTCGTTCCACTCATCGTAGATGGGTGCGCCGTCAACAGCAATCGCGCAATGCTGTGCCTTGGCCTGGTAGTACATTGCGTCGTACATCATCACCGATACAATGCATCCACCTTCGTCGTGGTCATTGACAATCTCCTCCCAGATCTTGGCGATGTTGTCGTAATCGTACGATTCGCCGTCATTCAAGCGAGGAAATCCATCACCGTAGTACGAGCGAACAATGATGCCTTCGGTGGTTACGACACACGCCTGAGCCGAGCCACGTCCAGCACCAATGTACACGAAGAGGGGGATAAACTCAGTGCCGATGAACTGTGGGTTCTTTTCATAAAACTTGTTCCGGAGGGCATCGACATATCCGAAATCTGCGAGCTGCTTGTGCGCAAAGCGGGCCTGTCCGTGAGCCTCTTCCTCAGCAGTGACAAGAGTCATTTTTCCACAGTAATATTCAGCGAGCTGATGAACGAGACCCTTGTTTTTGGGGTCGCGCCACTTGCCAGTCATGAAGACACCTGGAAGCTTACCGCTGGATGACACCTCAAAATCAGAGGCAGTGAACGTGGGCTCAGGCTCCGGTTCCGGTTCCTCTGGGCGAGTGAGACCAAGAGTCGCGGCGACGGTTGAAAGTGCGTTCCACATTGTTGTGAGATTCGTAGGTACGAGTGGGTAAGTTACCTCCCTTTTATGGCAAAAAAGCATTTCAATTTTTTTTTCAACGCACCGATTTCTTGTTGGATGATTTTTTGCTATAAAATTGATCAACTAAACTAGTAATTATAAACATAAACATAAACATAATCATAATGGCGGAACAAAAAACCGAAACTTATATTCCACGACCCAATATTATTGATGAGTTGATGAAACGTGTATTTCCTCACTTCATGTCGAATGAAGATACCAAAACTAAAACGCATTTCCTCAGTACATATTTTAAGTGTGATTGTACTGATTGTTGGGGCGATGATTCCGAACGCGAATGCTTAGTGGAAAAAGCTTTCTTCACACCAGAAGAAGAGAAACATAAAGTGAATCCTTATTATGAACGTTTTGGTAATGGTAATTCTAATGATGAAAATGTGATTGAGCACACTATGCTTTAAAGTAAGCTTTTTTAAAAAAGTAAGCTTTTTTAAAAAAGCTTAACCAAAAAATCCTAAAAATACGTTTTCTAAAAGTTTACATTTTGATTAAACTTTTTCTAAAAGTTTACATTTTGATTAAACTTTTTCTAAAAGTTTACATTTTGATTAAACTTTTTCTAAAAGTTTACATTTT
>Ga0206126_10000811_pt1 | contig 40702 bp, 31 predicted proteins | sample Helgoland_Spring_5_FD_148621 | JGI IMG/M metagenome (GOLD analysis project Ga0206126, IMG submission 148621) | Pelagic subsurface seawater microbial communities from Kabeltonne, Helgoland, North Sea - Helgoland_Spring_Bloom_20160412_1 | ecosystem: Environmental > Aquatic > Marine > Epipelagic ...
CGCAATGGCGATTTTTCAGTAGTTGCTTTCTGTTTTTGTCCGCCACCACTAGTGATAACAACACTTTTTTTTTGTTTTTTAGGTTCTGTCTGTGCAAAGAAATGAAACATTTTTTATATAGGGATTGCTTAAATAGTGGCTTATTGTCATAAATTGTCGCTGGCATTTTATTTTGAAATGTTGCTGACGTCGCCTTGGATTTTGTAATAATCTCTATAATTTGTTCGGGTTCTAACATTCTACTTACAACAGAAGTTAAAATGAGATAAAAAAATACTATACTAGTATATAGCCACAAAATAGTACTGTTCTCGTGGTGTTCGTGGTCTATATCATGAGTTTCGTGATATACGTCGTGGCTATGCGTTGTGTAATTACCATCCGCTGTTTCTTCGTGGCTTGTTGCCTGCTTACCTATTGCAGTTGCAACCATTATTAACCCACATATCCAATGTATTAAAGGTAATCGAAATACCCAGGTATGCCAAGGAATATCTTCTTTATTGAATTTGGATACCCCGAAATTAGGGTTTATCATAAACCACATATAATCTTTTATCAAAAAAATAGCTGCAATCCAAAATGGAAGGTCCCAAGAATATTTTACAATCTCGAACGAAACTAAAAAGGTCATTGTAATACTCAATACACGATACCACGTAAAACTTGTCCCTAAAAAGGGTTTAGTTGGTAAATTTTTTTCAGAACCATCCTTACCTTCAGACTGTACAGCTATAGATGCCCAAATCGAACCAGAAACTCAGACAATTCCTAAACTTTTAGAATTCGGTTGTCAATTCCTAAAATGTTAGAAATTCGATTGTCAATTCCTAAACTTTTAGAAATCGACAATTCCTAAAATGTTAGAAATTTGGTTGACGCTTACTTTTAGAAACTCAGTTGCCAATGACTGATGTTGAGTAGAGACTATATTTTGCGAGGTCTGGTATATATAAAAGTCACATCTTTCAAAAAGATGGGAATTATTTGGCCCCAGCCTGAATCGTCGTTGAAGGCAAGTCTCCTGGATCACGAGCCTGAATTGATTTTGCGGACCGGCGATTTGCTGATGGTGCCCGCCTCTGACATGGAAATTACATTGGATATCGACCCATGGCTAAAAGTTGCCGTCATTGTACAAAGAAATAAAAAAGTTTTTGCATTTTGTGACGGCCAATTGAATAATATTGCAACATTCTTACAACAATATCCACACACTGTATGTCGACCACTGTCGTGTGTTCGTGAAGTAGGATTTGACCGCCGCGTGTTGTGTGCTGTTGAGCGAACGATGGCCACGTTGTCAAAAAGGCGGGATATGAACCCGTTGTTTCGCGAGGGATTTTGCGTCGGTATTTTCTTGGGTATTATGGGACTGGTCGAGTGGCAAGCTTTGGTACATGGCAAGTTAAGACCATCACACTTTTCGACCGAAGACAGTCGATTACAATTAAAAGAATACTCATCAGAACAATTTACAGTCATGTAATTTTTTTTCTTCGTTTTTGTAGATCAAGGATTAAAGCCGACTTTGCTTTTGTAGAATAACATGGACATGCTTCACAATTTCACGCTCCATAAAGCTGCACACAGGCCGGGAAGCCCAGGCACGAATAGTTGAAATATCATGAGGCGGCTCTTCAAATTGACTGAGACGATGCATGGCAAGCCTAACCCGGTTCAAATCGTGGTCTTTCAACAAATACAATAAATCATCGGGATTCACATCTTGACCAACCAGTGCCATGACATGCTCGTCAACCGGTTGCTTCTGTTTCAAAATGTCCATCACGATGGGCGGAGACGTTTCCGCAGGTCTGTAGAATCTTTCAAAAAGACGTTTGGTAGGCACGTCGTTCAGCCTGTGAATCATGCGCCACCAGACCCATCGGTCTCCCTCCAAGTGATTCACATCGACAATCACCGAGTCCTCTTTCTGAAAGAAAAAACAATCTCCACAGACGTAGTGAGGACCTTCACAAAATTTTAGGCGCCAGTGCCATCTGGAGTTTTTAGCTTGAATGTGGACACCCAACGCGCGCAGTTTGATGAACAAGTCATCTTTCAGTGCATGAGCATCAGGACCTTCGAAGGTGACGTGTGACATGTGCCACAACTGTGGTACTGGTGGTGGAGTTGACATCGTTGCTGCTTTATGTTTATTGTCAAACGAATTTCCACCTAAACCTAACATATGTCGGACCTCTTTGTCACCACCTTCGGTCGACGTAAATAGTCGATTTTAGAAATTCCAACTTCTTCAGATTCCTAAAATTTGGAAATTTCTAAAAACATGGAAAAACACGCCTCAGATCCAACATTCTGAGCCTTTGTGAAGAACGATAAATATAAAACACGAAACGGTGGGACAGCCACTATACATCTCCCCAAAAAAATCACTAGTTATATTGATACTTATATTTATAGTTTTATCGATTTTCAGCCCATTGGCTTTCTTCTTCCCTGTTTTGTATGAGAAAGAAAAACATATTTATGCTTCCTCACACCATTTGTTTTCTTCACGAACTTGTGCTTCTTCTTCTGGTGTAAAATCATTCACAATATTAAATGTTTTACGAATTTGTTCTGGCGTCTGTCCTTTAATCATTGATGCAACTTTTGCCAAGGTAAGATCAATCAATGATTTAATATCCATATAATTAGCCGCAAGAATTAATTCAAACAACATTTCTTGGTCCATAGTGCCAACGAAATTAGCGTCCCATTCATCGACAACTTCAGCCATGTTGGCAGATTTCAATGGTATTTGAATTTTCGCCATTAGTCCAGCGTGATAATTCGTAGCGTGATGATTACAATACTCAACAATTTTAGCTAAGACACCAGACTTGACGTTTGGCAAAGGAATTTCGGGAATCTCTTCTTCGGCGTCTTCGGCGTCTTCGTCTTCGAACATGTCATCTTCGTCTGAGTCGTCGAACATGTGTTTGAGTAATTCACTCATCGCAGCAGACTTTTTATCGACTTCAAATTTGTGTCCTTCACTGGAGTTGAGGTTGACTTTACCTTCGTACTTTGGAACATTGTGTTCAGACATTTTTATAATAGAAAAAAAAAAGTCTTTATATAGTATTTTATACAGAGTGGCACATACCCGCACTACATCTACTATTTACCTCTTTTAGGAATTGTGGTTTTGAACGAACCCAGTGTATTTTTTGAAGTCCGCACATATACTTGGGTCAATGGTAATAAATATGTGGGAAAGTGGAAGAATAATAAAAGACAGGGCCATGGGACAATGATTTGGAACGATGGTCAGAAATATGAAGGAGAGTGGGAGGATGATAAACAAGAGGGTATTGGGACATATACTTGGGCCAATGGTGATAAATATGTAGGAAAGTTTAATAATAATAGAATAGATGGTTATGGGACGAAGACTTGGGCCAATGGTGACAAGTATGTTGGAACATGGAGTTATGGCATGCAGCGCGAAGGAACAAAGACTTGGGCCGAACCGGAGGAAGAGCGGAAGGATGGTTTTGAAGATGGTGATGGGCCACCTCTTGAAATGAATGGTGATAAATATGAAGGAGAGTGGAAGGATGATGAAAGATGGGGCCATGGGACATATACTTGGGCCAATGGTGATAAATATGTAGGAAATTGGAAGGATGGTAAGAAATATGGCCATGGAACATCTGAGTCAATTTTTGCTCCAAATCGGGGAAACCAGTGGTAAAAGCGATGCTAAATAAAATATATAATTTTAGGAATGTTTTCTGTCCCCATAACCCAACATAAGTACAATATAATTGACACTTTTCTAAAATTTTAGAAATTGACAACCGAGTTTCTAAAATTTTAGGAATTGCCTGAGTTTCTAAAATTTTAGGAATTGCTTTCTAAAATTACCTATAAAAGACAACATCATATTTCAAAAATGAAGTTGTCTGTACTGTTTACATTTTTACTTTTTTCGACAAATCAATTATCCATGGCAGAGATGACCCAAACCATTCAAATTAATACATACCAAACAGAGCCTATGGGTGGTATGCATTACGGACAGGGAACGGCGGCACCGGTCGCACCGGTCGCACCGATCGCACCGGTCGCACCAGAGCCTATGGCAGGTGATGGTGATACGGCGGCACCGGTCGCACCTACGGCGGCACCGGTCGCACCTATGGTCCCTGATATGGGCGCACCACCGCCAGATAATATACCGCCAGGTGATATCATAGACCAAACAGAGCCTATGGGCGTCCCTGGTATGCATTACGAACAGGCGCAAGGAACGGTCGCACCGGTCGCACCTATGGCAGGTGATGGTGATACGGCGGCACCGGTCGCACCGGTCGCACCGGTCGCACCGGTCGCACCGGTCGCACCGGTCGCACCGGTCGCACCTATGGCAGGTGATGGTGATACGGCGGCACCGGGCGCACCTATGGACTCTGATATGGGCGCACCACCGCCAGGTAATATGCCGCCAGAGATGATCACTTCCATTGGGGAAAGTGCGTTCCAAGAATGTGGCTGTAACGGACAAGATGCGTTCTTCGGGTGCACCACTGCCATCATCGACAGCTCCCTCAGATCTTATATGTCCGGTTATGCGGCGGGCCAAGCTTTGGCACTGTCCACATGTTTAAACGCGACTGACCCAAACGCCCTGAAAGCAGCGTATGGACAATTAAGCACGTGTTAATAAAAGTAGAGCATAATCTTATTTCAATATATCTTATTTCAATATCTTTTCCCTTCTTCATTAGCCGAATAATGGCTAATGAGATTCCTATTTCCATTTATTATTTTATTATATAAATACTGTCAAATTCATCCAAGATTGCTTTGTACAGTGTCCAAGCATTCGTAGCTATATTTTCATCAGTGATTGTAGTCACTTCAGGTCATGATCATCAAATTGGTTACAATGAAAGAACAGGCGATGAATATGTGGATGGGCTATCTATAACAAATAAATATATGATATATGCATATGCAAAGGATATGATTTACTTTGATAAGTCAGCTTCGTTACTGGATTCATTAAGCGCTATGTTTAAACAATGGACTATGGGTTAATTTAGTCAAATATAATGTATTTAAATGTTTAATGTGTCGCCGCAGAGTTAGTAGAGGTTTCTATGTAATGATACAAGCAATCTCCATATTTCCTGTATCCAAGTTGTTCAACAGTGCCAAAAACATAAAGCAGTAGCTGGTAGCAACCGTGCTCAAATGTATCCGACAGACAATTCATCTCGCGCTGGTACTTTGTATAATGGTTTCATAGGTTCTAAAATTTTAGAACGTGGAGCCTTATGCCGACATGCCGTTTTGAGGCAACGGAACCGGGTTTTCTTGAGAGCCCCACGCCCCACAAAAAAAGACTCTTTCGTCGGCTCTGACAACATCGGTACAAGTGCGCCTTTTTTGCATTCTGCCAAACGATACATGCCCAAATGACCTACAAAAACCTTGTTTGAGCCGGGAACTTGCCACACGGGCAATTGGAACGCACCAGTGCGAGTTACGCGCGCACCTTGCCAACCAGCAAACCTTTCACGCTGAAATTTTAAGGGTAGCAAGGTTTCCCGCACCAAAATTACAGACAACTTGTTCGACCATGATTCCATCGGAAGGTTGTAGTGCCATCTGAATCGAACGGGACATACTGAGACAGTTTTACGCCATCCATCAGGCTGGAAAAGCCATTTTGTACCTTTTTTGGCCTTTAGTTTGCCGCGTCGTGACGTCTTTTTAATCACGACGTATAAGATGAGTCCGACTTTCCAACACATGTCTTATAAATATGATATATTTAAGTGTTCTAAGTCTATTTTAAAAGAATGTTCTACGCAATTTTCTTAATTTTCCTGTTGTATCCGTTACATGCCAAAGAGTGTGGAGGTCCGACTAAAATCAATCCGGAGGGTACGTGTGATTGTGGTTCGGCCATGTGTAATGTGAATGAATATTGCAATCAAGCTTCGTCTACTTGCAGCAACCAACCTAATCCTACGTGTGGGAAGACTGGCATTGAGGTGCCAAACATGGACTCTTGCCTCTGTGGTCAACAAATTTGTGAGAGAGAGTCATACTGCAATCCAGAGTCTGCGACAAAATGTCACAAACAGTATTGTGCGGATTACCCTGACATTGATTTATTGTGCCAAAGAACTGTTTTGGAAAACGAAAGTCAAACGTTATATAGCAATGGTGTCAATGATGGTAATCCTCAGTGTGTCGGCACGACATGCCAGCCCACAGACTTTGACACTTGCTGCAAAGAATGTACGGGTTATTTGGTTGGCGTGTCAAATGGTAAGTGTTCGAAACAATGTGATATCACATGTGATGGCGACTATCTTCTGCCTCCCAGTGAAATAACATTGCAGCAGCGGAACGCCAACCCATTGTACACTGGATTTTGCGACGGGCTCGTCTGTTCTGACAACGACCGCAACACTTGCTGTTTTAAGGCTCCAAGTTGTTTGAACGGAGAGATGTTCAGAGAAGGTTGCAGTGATACATCACTCTATACGGGGGAGATATTGAACAATACATGTCAAACAGTCGATTGTTCTAATGATGTTGAACGATGTTGTGAAAAGGTAGACTGTCAATGTTTGAATGGTACGGGCGTATCCGGTATTTATTGCCCCTCAGCAGAGACGTACAAGTGCGCTGATTGCGACTCTGAATTTTGGTTAAACGGAGATACGTGCCAATACGCTACACAATGTAACCAAACAAGTGAATACGAACATCAATTACTTACAAGTAACCAAGACCGAGTCTGTCTGCCTGTCAACTCATGTTCAATGGGTCAATTTATCGAGACACTCGAAACAGCTACATCCGACCGCATCTGCAAAGACTGGCGTCAGTGTGACTATATTTATCAATTTGATAATTCGCCGTTTGGCGTGCCAAATGCAACCGAAAACCGAGATTGTCGAAACATCACACAATGTAACATTACCGAATACCAAACACAAGCTCCATCACTAACTTCAAATCGCATCTGTACACCTCTGACATCGGAATGTGACTCAACTCAGTACGAATCAGTAGTGCCTGATGCAACTACCAATCGAGTTTGTTCAACAATCAGGTCGCCGTGTTCTACAGAAGAATATGAGTCACAGTCACCATCCAACACGCAGAACCGAATCTGTTTGCATATCACAGATTGTTCCGGCAATCAATACGTTTTGCAAGAAGCCACCAACACCTCCAATCGTATTTGTCAAAACAAAACTGAGTGTGCCAGTAACGAATGGGAATCTTTCGAAGGGAATGCAACGTCAAACCGCGAATGTTTGCTGCTGTCCACATGTCAGTCGGTCGAATATGAACAAAGCCCTATGGGGTACTACACGCGCGACCGAATGTGTCTGCCGTTGTCCGTCTGCAATAAAACCCAATATATAGCTATCGAGGCCACCACCACTTCCGATAGAAGTTGCACTCAATGTTATTTTGAAGGTTGTATCGGTTGTACTGTCGAAAGAGATTGTGCCTTTTCCTCTAAAGCAAGAGCCCTGAATCCCGACAGTTGTTCTCAGCACAGCTGCACTACCATTCGATATCACAAGAATACTACGGGTGTTTTTTTCGACCCGGGTAATTTTACCCTGCGTGATGACCAATGGTTTCGTTTTGAAAATGTGTCGACTGCGGTTATTAATATTGACGGGATAACCACAGAAGTCGCAGAGGACTATCAATATTTGTATGTGCCTAGCAATCTTGAAGGCACTATTCGGTATGATGGCAATATAATGCCCATTCTTCAAGACTGTGCCTATGATTTTACGTGGTCTTTGTGTGCAAACGCCACCTCGGACATGTCGGAATGTGGCCCAGGCACGCAAACTGGATTTCGAGGCTCTAAAACAATAGACTCGCAACATGGTGGCATCGCTTGTTCAACGATTCCAGAAACGTTAACACGCGCATGCACCGGAACACGATGCCCAAAAGATTGTATATACGAGTGGTCACAGTGGTCTGATTGCAATGGACCGTGTGGGAAACCTGGAAATCGACATAGATATGTCATTGTACGGAATAAAACCGAACATAGGGGTGTACCTTGTCCGGACAATCAGACCCAGAGTTGTGTGACAGAGCCCAACGACAATGGCCAGCCAGGTGACCCATGTGATTGCGAAGGACATGTCCGAGACATTTGCAGTCATTGTGGTGGAAATGGTCGTGTATGTTTGGGATGTGATCATATTGTAAACTCGGGTTTACAATATGATAAATGCGGAAAGTGTGGAGGCGATGGCACGTCCTGTACGAGCCGCCTCAAATTACATGCCAAACACAAACACTATATAAGTCATCTCTTGTCCATCGGGCTGCCCATTGGTGGTGCTAGCATATTTGGAGTTGTTGTTGTAGCTATGTTTGTCCATTGTTTTAAAACAACATAAGAAAAGCATACTATAATATTGAAATGCGTTATTTTTAAAACAATTGTGTAATGTGTAGGCGTCTGTATTTAGCTGCAAATATCAGTTTATGGTTGTGCAACTCTGACTTTCAACCCAAAAAGTGTGGTATTGTACTCAACGAAACAGTGAATGTACCACAATTGTTCAACAGAACCACCAATGCTACAAATATTTCTACACCGTCCCCTCAAAACGCACCGTCTCAAAACGCACCGTCCCCTCAAAACGCTCCGTCCCCTCAACACGCACCGTCTCAAAACGCTCCATCCCCTCAACACGCACCGTCTCAAAACGCTCCATCCCCTCAACACGCACCGTCTCAAAACGCTCCATCACCACTGTTGTCACCGTCGTCGTTCCCGGTGGCACCAGTGGCACCAACACCTACATTCTTGAGAGCTTCTGTACATGGAAATCAAACCAATCAAACCAATCAAACCAATCAAACAACTGGTTCTCACAACCATAGTCTGCATGCGCTTTGGGGGTTAGTACCAATTGTAGCTCTTGTGGTGTTCATTCTGCGTAAAAAGGGAGTAAAAGTAGGATACTGGAAAAAACCCATAAGGTCCAACTCGTGGCCGGTGACTAGTAGAATAAAAACAACTTCACAGGACCGGTCACGTTCAACGCCTAGTACAAAAGATGAATTTGACAGTATTAATACGATTGAATTTTAGCCAATGTCCTCTGTACAGTACAGGTCGTTGTCCAATGTGGCCACGGAAACACCTTTAGGTATAAAATGTCTAATTTGCCTGACCATCGTTATGAATATTTTTTTTATGATTTCTTTTATTTTACAGGCATCCATGTTAAATAATATGGCGGCTATTTCTGTACAACTAGAACATATCACCAAACAATTGAATTCTTCATTGTAATTCTTCATCAAGTGTATTATTTTTTAAATCTTTTTAACGAGCTTTCATCTGCAATGGATGAACGCCCTCTTTTATGTAGAATCTTCATGTGATTTTGGTACACGGAAGTATCTCGATGCTGTTCCGGTTCGTGCGTGATAAAAAAGCAGGTCCTGCCCGAGTCTTCCTCGCACCACTCTCGAAGTGTTTCTTGCACGGACCGAATGCCCGCCGCATCCATGGAGGTACAGGCTTCGTCCATCACCAAGAGTGGAAAGATAACCCCCGACATTTCACGCCACGCCATGAAGGAAGCGAGTTGAGCCCGACGCCACTGTCCCCCTGACATTATGCCTGCATGTTTCGGGGACCAAACCACACGTCTCAAACGTTCCTTTTCATCAAAGGATGCTCTTAATTCGATTTGGTCGGTCTTAAAGAATCGTTGCAACCAAATGGTCGTCAACTGTGCCAGGCGTTGCACAGTGTGTTCCATTGCATAGGTTTGAATGCCCCGGGGTCCGGACCATTTCATAATGGCAGTGTGTTCGTCCACCCGTTTACGAATCTGCTCGACCAATCTGTCTGCTTTCAGTCGTGCTTCTTCGGTGTTCTGTTTGTCCGTGTCTGAAGTTGAATATGGACATTCGCGTCCTTCTAATTCTGTGTGGCGTCTCTCTATCACTTCGAGAGTCCGGAACAATTCGCTGCGTAAATTCTTTGTTTGGTCGTATAACATTTTTTGGCGTTTCATATCAGCAACGCGGTCCGACATGGTCTCATATCGACTTCTGATTGTATCAAACTCGTTCTTGGTCTTTTCTAAACGGTCTTCGGCGCGCATGAGTGCCCGAGTAGATTGGATCAATCGAACGCGTTTGGTATAGAGAAGCAGGTCACTGTTGGCGTGAATCGCCTTTTGTTGTGCGTCTACATATGCCGAATTTGCATCTGTATACTTTAAACGTACTACTTCGAGTTGGTCTTTTAGGGTGCGCAAGTGTTCGTGATAGTCTGTCCCTTTGTCGAATGCTCTTTTGCACGTGAAGCATTCTCCTTTGGATTTGAACGTTTCAAATTCTTTTTTCTTTATGCCAAATTGTATGTTGCGTGCTTTTTTTTCTGCGAGGCATTGTTCTCTTGTGGTGTTGGCCTGCTCAACATTGGGCGGCGTGACACCCCTGAGTGCCAGTTCTTCTTGTTTTAAATCTTTGGAACGCCATTCCTCGGGCACTTGAGAATTTAAATGTTCGACATGTGCAGACATTTTTGCGATGCACGTGCGCAGATCTTCTACCTTGAGTTTGGTCTCTTGTAGTGCCGGTTCCTCACTCGACAACGCTTCGACTGGCAGTTCCGTCTTGTCATAAGTGGATTGTAATTTTAAAATTTCAGCGGTAGAGGCAATCAGACGCCTAGCATGATTCGCCTGCCATTCTGTGGCCCTGCGCGTATTTTCAGCATGCCTTTCATTGGCCACTTTGGCCGCAAGTGTAGATGAATTCAAGGCCACCACCGCCGCTACCAAGTCTTCCTTGGTGTCCTTCGCTAACAACTTTGCCCATGAAAATAAAGACGTCCACACGTCCATATTGGCCAACGAATGGAGTTCTGCCTTGGCTTGGGTGTCGTTTGCGTCCAACCACCTGACTACAGATTGTTGAGACCACACACTATTTCGAAGAAGCCACTGATGCAATTGGCTCCCCTTCAAATCAAGACCAAACAATTCGGTCGCAATGGCTCGTTGCGTGCCGGACAAAGTAGAGCGTGTCCTCTCCTCGTGATTTAAAAACAGACGTATGCTGTGCTTTTTATCCTGTAGCGAACGCATAATTTTCCATGGGACACCGTCCACAGTGCCAGACACCACCACTTCCGCCTTCTCGGCACCTTTGTGAATAATAGACGTATCACCATCAAACATCAAAGCGCCTCGTCCATCTATTAGCCCCGTACAGGCCCATAACCATGCTCCAGCAGTGACCATCGACTTTCCAGCACCATTCGACTCGATGTGGGCTGCGTTACACTCACCAGAGACCAGCGTCAATCCGTTGTTGTCCATCGCTATTGTGATGGGGCCTGCGAAAGGCCCAAAGCCAGAAATGTCCATGCGAATAGGCGTCACTGTATTAGCTATCAGATTTTTCTGTTTGGCCGGATTTTTCTTGAGCCATGACATCACTTGTTTCCAAGCAGACGATTCAACGTCAATGGCATTCAGACTCGCGTACGCGTTTAAGAGCTCAGAAGACGACATTTGGTCTTGTTTGCACACTCTAGTGTGTATCGTAGAGTCGGGCCGCCGGACCTGTATGTCCACACCCCGGTCACGCAAGGAGGCGACCAGTTGAACAATCGTATCATTGGTTAACGAACATGTCACGGACACGCGGTCGTTGAGTTTAAGACACTTTGCTCTGGCCAACAGTTCGTTGGGTGTCCACTTGTATTGTTTTCGTCCGACGTCCAACGGTATCTTGTCGCAGACATGCCAGTGTGCGTCGAGCACCAATAAAGACTTCTTATCTTCGGCTTCGGACAGTGACAATTGATACGGGGACCCCAAATAGCAAATATTATTGTGCACTTGTGGTGTATGGTAGTGGCCAGTGTAGACGGGAACATCGTCTGGAAACATGGACGGCGCAAGTCCTTCCGTCGACACTCGGGTCGCATTTAGCTTAAAGCCAATGATGTCGAAATGGCCAAAGATAACACGACACTCTGGATGTTCATCGATAACACGTTTTAATTGAACATGGTCACGTCTCCAAGGAATCCAAAGGGCGTCGTCAATCATGGTTGGATGGTCCAGGATTGTAATGTGTTTGCAGGCGTATTGAAATGGTGTCAGACCATGTTCCGTTTCTGAAGCGTCAAAGTAGTCATGATTGCCAGGTATCATGACCATGGGGACTTGCCATTCCCTTTCAAAAAAACGCAAAAGTGTGTTTAAAATGTCGACAGGTAAGGTACCCTCATTGTACACACGGTCAAAAAAATCACCTAGAAATCCCACGGGGACTTGGCGTTGTAGAGCTTCAGCATGGACGCGGCGCAAGACTTTCATGCATGTTGCGAAGGTTTTGGGGGATAAATGTAAATCGGAGAAAAGCAACATTTATATTAAAGAATGAATCAAACATATACTGTATTTCACTTAAGTGTAATACAGTATATGTTTGACTTGACGTGTTTGGTTTTTGAAGGTATATAACTACTGTTTGTTGTATTAAATGAAATTATATTTGCTCTTATTTTTAGCACATACGTCTATGACTCAAGATGTGGCCCAGCCATCAAAAACATGTTAACGGCCATAACATGACACTGGTAATAAATAATAGTACAGCAGGAATATTTATTGCTGAAAATGGAAAGTTAAGTTCGCAAAATGTACAGGATGGTGATGTTTTTTATTACAATATTACAGATAACGGCGAGCCAAATTGGTTAGATGAAAAATTAAAACAACAAATAGATTGGGAGAAGGAATGTAAGGTGGATACCACACTCAGAGCATGCTTTTGTTCGCAATTTGATTGCCCTTGTCCAGAAGCAAAGGACAAAGGTTGCACAACAAGTTGCATTATAGGCTGTATACTTCTTGTTATAGGTGTGCTACTGACAGTGACCTGTACTACCAGAACTATTATTACTGTGGAAAACAACGTTGCCAACAACAAAAAGTCTAACCTCGAGTTCTGACTCAGAACTATGACTCAGAACTATGACTCAGAACTTATATTGTTTGTGGTTGCAGAGTTAGAAAATGTTAGTATAAAGAGACCCTTTTACGCATCCAACATGTACCGGCAATTTATACCGGCAGAGCCCCCGAAAAGAAAACAGCAGGGAACAGAGGAGCCCGGTGGAACAAAGCACAAAAATCCAAGACCACCAGCAAACACCAGTACGTTAACCCAACTACCCGTGGAGATGCTCCAAATAATAACCACTTTCCTAGGTGGTGACTTGTTACGTTCGCTCCAAGAGAGCAGAAACATGATGATGACATGTAAAGCTCTGGCTGAGCAGAAAGACCTGTGGACAGCACCTGCAACATGGACAGATCTGCCAAAAGTCGTGGAAAATTCCCCGAAGTATTGGAAAGATTGGATTAATACATCCCAGGTCACCGCGTTGACCCTCAGAGATGTCAGCGACGACTGGATGAAGAACGTCTTTACCACGGTCGTGACCAAGTTTCCGTTGCTCAGGTCGCTGACACTCCAGAGTTTGGCAGTTACGACGTTGACAGTTCTGGATGAAATAAGGCCGAAGTTGGAAACACTCAACCTCGCAGGTTGCAACAACATCACTGACGCCAGCCTGTCAGAAGTAGCTTCAGGATGTTCGAAGCTCCACACACTCAACCTCTATGGCAGCAACATCACAGACGCCAGCGTGCTAAAAGTAGCTTCAAAATGTTCGAATCTCCACACACTCGACCTCGGAAGCTGCCGTGAAATCACCGATGCCAGCGTGTCGGCAGTAGCACAAAAATGTTCGAAGCTCCACACACTCAACCTCGCAGCCTGCTGGCAGATCACCGACGCCAGCGTGCTGGCAGTAGCAAGTGCAAATCTCCAATCACTTAACCTCGCATACTGCAGGAACATCACCAACGCCAGCGTGCTGGAAGTAGCACAAAAATGTTCGAATCTCCAATCACTTAACCTCGAAGGCTTCAACAACATCACCGACGCCAGCGTGTCGGCAGTAGCAAGTGGATGTTCGAATCTCCAATCACTCAACCTCAGATACTGCAGGAACATCACCGACGAGTCAGTGCTGGAAGTAGCAAGACGATGTTCGAATCTCCAATCACTCAACCTCGAAAGGTGCAACAAAATCACCGATGTCAGCGTGTCGGAAGTAGCAGAAAAATGTTCGAATCTCCACACACTCGACCTCAGAGGCTGCATCAACATCACAGACACCAGCGTGTCGGCAGTAGCAAGTGGATGTTCGAATCTCCACACACTTAAGCTGAGGTTCTGCTACAAGATCACCGATGCCAGCGTGTTGGAAGTAGCTTCAGGATGTTCGAATCTCCAAACACTCGACCTCAGATACTGCAGCAACATCACAGACGCCAGCGTGCTAAAAGTAGCAAGAGGATGTTCCAATCTCCAATCACTGAACCTCGGAGCAAGATATTTGGAATTGAGCAAGATCAACGACGAGTCAGTGATGGAAGTAGCAAGACAATGTTCGAATCTCCACACGCTCAACCTCGAAAGGTGCAAGAACATCACCGATGCCAGCGTGATGGAAGTAGCAAGACGATGTTCGAATCTCCAATCACTCGACCTCTCACAGTGCCCAAATATCACCGATGCCAGCGTGCTAGTTATAGCTTCAAAATGTTCGAATCTCCAATCACTCAACCTCTCACAGTGCCCCAATATCACCGATGCCAGTTTGATGGAAGTAGCTTCAAGATGTTCGAATCTCCAAACACTCAACCTCACATACTGCAGCATCACAGACGCCATCGTGCTGGAAGTAGCTTCAAAATGTTCGAATCTCCAAACACTCAACCTCGAGTGGTGCCCCAATATCACAGACGACTGCAAGCTAATCCTGCGACAATCGTACCCAGAGCTTCGTCTCAGCTGATTAATCTCGCCCACATGTACTTTTTTGTTTTCAATGATAGTAAAATTGCCAGAATATTTAGCCTTTGGGTTATGGGACCATCAAACAATTCTAGACAATTCTTAAACTTTTAGAAGTTTGCTGGCAATTGTTTTAGAATCACTTATGTTGGTTTATGGTCCCATAACCCAAAACTTGCCGCACGAGTGATAGCATTGTAGATATGGCTAAATTGCAATTTAATCATATTACTTGTTCTTGTGGAATCTCGATTTCAACACACCCAAAAAAATATTAGTGAGTGATTTTATGATGTACACTTAAAATACTAAGTCCAATAGATTACGGTACATATTTTCACTAAAATTATGGCTTGACTATTTTTGGGGAATATTTTTTTTAGTTCCTTGACAAATATCTGACAACGCACCTTCGCACGTTCGCACGCACACCTTCGCACGCACACCTTCGCACGTTCACCTTCGCACGTTCACACGTTCGCACGTTCACACGTGTCGGGGCGTTCGCACGTTCGCACGTTCGCACGTTCACACGTTCACACGTTCACACGTTTGTACCTGGCTGAGCTAATGCAAAAAGATCAGTCACCACCTGTCCAGTCTGTTCGAGCCAGCAGCCAGTGGAACGAACTGGCATCTTTACTGGCCAAACACGGTATTCCAGCACGGCATGCACAAGCCATCGGCATGGTCACCGTCCGTGCTGCCATGGGTGCTACTGCCGCAGACCTCCCACTCGAGTGCCAACAACCACTCCAAGAACTCCAGCAAAATATTAGACAAAATATGCAGACTCAACTCCGTTCCCTAGGCGTGTCTGAGTTGTTTGTCATGTGTTGCAATAAGGGACTGTGGACGCCACGGCAACTACAGCTGTACATACGCGACGGCGCACTAGGCATGACACGTCAGCAATTGTGTTGCATTCGAATAAATAGATTGCGGCTCTACATCAAGAACAACACGGCATTCTTTGTCATATTGACACTCATTATTTTAATAATTATATTCACCAAAATACAAAAACACGAGTCAAATGTAAATATGAACCCATACCTATAAAAAAAAACCTGTCTTTTCATGTCTATGTCAATAAACACAAAAAAAAACCTATCTTTTCATGTCTATGCGTCAATAAACACAAAAATAAATGAGTTGTGGGTCCACTCGAGCGGTCTTCTGAGTGTGTCAGCAATCAGAAGACCTGAAATAACACGAATTTACTAACACGAATTTACCTGAAATAACACGAATTTCTCTTCTGAGTGTGACAGTCGTGTCAATGTTTTTTAACTGTCTGGGTTATGGGACCAACGCAACTGGACCTCGCAGATGGAAAGTACTGGTCCCTACTCACGAGCCAACGCCATCAGCTTGTCTTTTTTTATGTAAATATGCTTATGTTGGGTTATCGGACCAAAGCAATGGTGCAGTTGGCAGAGAGTCAGGTCGGAAAAGAGAGAAAGTTGGCAGAGAGTCAGTGCTTGAATTCTGAAATTTTATGTCCATCCCGCCAAGCAAACCTGAATGGAACGAGCTTGCCCCCCTGTTGTCCGAGCACAACATTCCAGCACGTACCGCCCTAAAAGCAGGAATCGTCAGCGTTCGTGTCGCTATGGGTGCCACCGCGGCAGACCTCCCACTTGGGCTCCAACAGCTGCTCTGTGAGGTTCAGCAACATATTTACCAAAATATGCAAGATCACCTGTGCTTATTAGGTGTGCCGGAATTATTTGCCATATGTCGTCAACAAGGTCTGTGGACAGCACGACAACTGCAAGCGCACCTGCGTTTTGAACGAACTAGTATCCGGGCGAGAACTGTCGGTCACCGGGCGAGAACTGTCGGTCACGTTCAGAACTGAGACATTTTTGGTATTTTTGGTATTTTTGGTATTTTTGGTATTTTTGGTATTTTTGGTATTTTTGGTATTTTTGGTGACGCACGCAACAACATATTTTTACACAAAAAACAACTTCACTGAGCGAAAACAACTCAATCTTAACAATCGGATAAAGATTGCACTAAAGTTGTTTCTTTGGTGCCTGTGTCATAGCACTATTTAAAAAACACAATAAAAAATACGTTAAAAAAACACAATAAAAAACATGGTTGAGTTGATTTGAGTGACCGAATGATAAACTGGACAATGATTATTAAAAAAAAAGCCTATTAAATCTATGTTAATTTCCTGGAAGGTATATTCTATCAACGTTTTGTTTTTTTTTGTGTTTTTGTAAGATAGATTGTTCGTGTAAATGAATGTCAAAAAATAATATGTTGCAAGTCAAGTTTGACGGATTGTTCAGCAAGTCAAGTTTGACGGAAAGTAAATTTTGATTGTTTAATAATAATGTAAGACATAAACATTCATAATGTAAGACATTGGTCGCGAAAAAATACAGAAGAACCGTTCCGGTTGGAATAGCTTCATATAAACAAAAAAATAGTGTCGAGCCTTTGCCTCGGTTAATGCTTCATTGCTTGAATGTCCTCCATTATGAGACGAGCAGGAAGGGATTTCATGCCCCACTGCAACATGGTTTCACGGTCTAAATAGGACAGCATGTCCAGAGACACACAACCATGTTTTTCTAACAATGGTTGGAGAAAACTCAAGCCTCGTAATTCAAGCCAGGATGTTAATGTTGCGTCAGCAGTAAAAATACATTTCATGTCGTCCCAAAACAAAAGTGTGTCAAATGGTATTTGATGTCTTATTTGCTCCGCCCAGTTGTCGAAGCGGATTGTCCAAGCAACTGCAGCATCACAATGACAAAGTTTCTCTGCAGGCACGAACGTGTCATTCAAGATAAGGTTGAGGTCTGCAACAACATCAGTCCATGACAGAGAAAAATGAATGTCACCAGTGATACTAACTGTGCATCCCACAATGTGGTCAAAATACTTTTTCTCACCATTGTCAAACTCAACATAGTTTTCATTCGTGACCGTTGCTTCTCCAAGTGTGTCGGTGACAAGTGCTGCCACGAGTTGGTCGCCAGGGTCGCCAGGGTCGGTCGGGTCGTACGATGACCCTTGACGTATTGGCGACAACGGCGGAGATATCAAGTTCCATAAATATTCCATTTTTTGGCGGAAGTTCGGACAAAAAAATGTATAAGTTCGAACCTTTTGATTGTCAGTACTTGCCCAGTACTGACATACGTCGACCAGGTTACATGTAAATTAAGGTAAATAATGTTCCCATAACTTATTCGCTTTATTGTTATATAGGACAATTTCAATATGCTTTAACCTTGAGCCAGGCAGTGTACACATGTGTACACACATTGAAGATTGCTTAGTTCGTGTGGGTTCAGAAGATTTTCAAGCGGGCCATAATCTGTAACCACACATCGAGTTGATGATTGAACTTTGTCTGCTTTTTTTTTAGGAAAATTTTTAGTTATGGGGTCCCACCAGGCCCATAAAAAAGTTTTTCTAAAAGTTTTTCTAAAAGTTTTTTTTAAGTAATTTCTAAAAGAACTCATGGTCAAAGCAACCCCCCCTTCTCGTGCCATGCGTGCTCTCCAGCGCGACCTGCTTAAAACCAGACACGAACTGTCCCAACTCGAGCGAAAGGCCGCCACGGACAAGCGAAAGGCCGTCCGGATGTCAAGGCTTGCAGGCCAGGGTTTCTCGATAACTGTAGGCGCATTGGCTCGAGAAAACAAAATATTACGAACAAGTCTAAAGAATTTCAACAAAATATGCAACGACCAAAAAAAAACCATTCGTGTTCAAAAACATCGACTGTTAGAGATGTGCAACACTGCTAAAGAACTTCAGCACACTGCTAAAGAACTTCAGCTGCTCAAAAACGGCCTACGAAGCATCGAATGTAAAAGAAACCCACACATATATAGAAAAGCAAATATTTAAGGACATTTTTTTTTTATGGATTTATAAAATAAACTATTAAGTACCTAACCCTAACCCTAACGATGCTTTCTCGATTGAGTAATTTTTTAAATATGCGTGTAGACAAACCAACGCGAGTTATTTCAGATCGCGAAAAATTGTTCAATTCCATAATTTGCACACTGTTCGTGTTTGCATTGTCTCTTGTCCCGTTGGTGGGCGACTACCCCTATGACAAACAGTCACACGTTCATTTCAAAGTGGCCGGCACCTGCATGGCTCTGGGCCTCCAACCATTCGTACTTGTGTCTGCCATTCGACGAGAAGCCAATGACGAAACGTTAACACTCGGATTTATTTTTTCCATCGTTCAAACCGTCTTCTTGTACGGATTTTCTTGTGCCAGCTTTCAGCTTGTTGCCGTGTCGTGGATATGTATGCAAATCATGATTTGGATGCAGTGGCGGGCAAAAATATCGCTTCCGACCGGATGCATGGTGCTGCACGGCTGCTCGCTGTTTTACGCACCCAACATTCAATGTGCAAATGCTGTGATTGCACTGACTGTTCTGCTGTACTTGAACGAATGCAAAGTGCCCGTGCCCGTTTCACATCAAAAGGTGAAACACCGACCCCTTGGGGCGAACATTTCCATCATGTACAACGGAGTGTCTGCGCTGATTCACTACTACATGGCTATAGAAGTTCTCGAATGGTTTGGCATTGTTTCTGACACATTCCACACGTCTTATTGTGGCATTCCCACCATATTTTGTTTTATCTATGCGTTTAATATGTACTGGCACAAAATTACGAACCGTTCCGGCAAGGATTTAATTTTGTCTTGGAAGAAACAGGGCTATTCCATCAAGGGGTGGCACTCTGTGGACAGGCAGGCGAAATACGTGGACAATATCATTGTTCAATGTGTCAAGCAAAATACAATCGTATTGTGCTTGTTGTTCATGGCATCTTTGGTCATTGGTATGTCCTGCCCACTGGCGACACTGGCGGTCATGTTTGACTGTATAGAACAAATGAGCGCAAGTACGTTATCGAAACTCCAATAGTACGTGTTTCGTCCAACAACTCACATTTTTGACAAAATTCCTAAACTTTTAGAAGTTTGCTCTAAACTTGTAGAAATCTGTTGTCAATTATATTTTACTTATGTTGGGGGGACCAAAATTCCTAAAAGTTTAGAAACTCAGTCAATTCCTAAAAATTTAGAAATCTTGGAGTCAATTCCTAAAATTTTAGAAATTCTGTATTAATTTATTTATTTAGTATGTCAATTATATTTTACTTATGTCGGGTTATGGGACCTGACATTCCTAAACTTTTAGAAATCTTGGAGGCAATTCCACAGTGATAGAATGATTCTTTATGGACTTTACCCACTGACAAACTTGACCAACGTTGACAATGTCGTCCCATCCGCTCCCATGGTTGTTGATAGTACGACTCACACATGTTACTTCCACTTGACCGCCTGATTTATCCAAGTAGATATGGGTCGTAATGCCTACCGCTTTGGATTTTGACGAAAACCACCCGTATCTGACACCATGAGCCGTTTTCTGTGCGTTTGGTGATGTTTTGGTCTTTGTTTGGGTAGTAGGTGTCTTAGTAGTCGACGGTGTTGTAGTTGTTGGGTTCATGTTGATAGTGTAAAATAAAGTTTTAAATAGGATAAACTTTTAGAAACTCAGACAATTTCTAAAATTTTAGAAACTCAGTCAATTCCTAAAATTTTAGAAACTCAGTCAATTCCTAAAATTTCAGAACCGGACAATTATATTTACTTTGTTGGGTTATGGGACCACAATTTCTAAAGACCACAATTTCTAAAAGTTTAGGAATTGTCCGAGTTCTAAACTTTGATAAATTGTCAATTCCTAAACTTTTAGAAATATTCAAACAACTATGTCATACTTTTCTGCTCTACAAAATAATAGATGGACACGTGTGGGTGGTACAAGTTCCTATTTCACCATTAAACTCGGTTCCAGAGGCTTAAATGGCGTCTGCGTGCAGAATCTGACTAAAAAAGCACAGTCAGACCTTGTTAAACGGTTTGAATCAAAGTCCATTCGCCTCGTCGAAAATGTACCAGAGGATGGACTTTGGTGGAGTTTTGAACGATTCTCAAATCAATATAAAACTGGAAATAAAGAAGACACGATGCACGAGGCGGGCTATACCTTTAATATGGGCATAGAAGCGTACAAAAGAATGTTCCCTAATAAAAAATAATTATTTTGAAGTTTAATCGACGCGCATAGCTTTTTTTACATGAGTTTTTTGGTCTACACGCTTACGCTTTTTGATTTTTGGCCCTGGGAGCTCGTTGCGAGGAGTGCAGTACTCCTCGTCTTCAGAGAGTCCCGTGACCACCGCCTTAATAATTTTGCAACTGTACTGAGCACATCCTGCTGCAAATTTATGTTGATGGCCATTCTCAGTGATCACTTTGCCACCATCTGGGACAGGCCCTGTACGATGGAGCATATCGCCGCACGCAAGACGACTCAGAAGGCGATTACAGTGACGACGGAACGGTTTCCAGACTTTTGGGACACCGATGATGGCAGAATGCTTGCTTGTAATAAGCGCACCTGGCATTTCAGCGTTGCACATGGCTTCCATCGCCAATAAGAGGGCGGCTTTAACGTTCTTGACATGTTCGTCGGGAATTGGCTCGTCATATTCATTGAAGACGAGCTCCATATGGCGTTTCAGATCGCTGGGAGTGACAATATCTGTCCCAGAGATGATTGTGCTCCCAACAGCATCGTCAAATTCGTCCATCTCAGCAGGAGTCATTTTCTGAATGGATTCTTGAACATCGTCCGTTAAAGGGACCAATACAGCATGTTGGGTACCATTGCGCGTCACAGACGACTTGCCACCCTTAGAAATGCGCTTAAGGGTACGCACAGTGCTCACAACTGCCTTTGTATCGGCTCCGTGAGTAACAAAGCCACAGTAAACGTTGGAACGTCCGAGCATTTCGTCGACCATGGGTTTGGCAGCATCTCCAATACCAAGAATGCAAACTTTGACGCCAGACGCCTGCAAATAGTCCGCAAGCACTGCAGGAGTGCCTCTAGTCGTGCTGATGCCCCCCTGGCCAAAGCCAAAGCGGACATCGACGATCTTAGGGGAACCGTCATCTTCTTTGCCGACTTTGAGAGGACCAGACCAACAATTTTCCTCGCCATCTGTAAACAAATAGATTGTGCCACAGTTGGGCATTTCCAAACAGTGTTTGACCGCTGAAATGATACCTGTGCTTCCATCAGGTGTTGGAATGACGAATTTACCATGCGAATTGGTTCCCTTTGTCATTGCGGCCACTGCAGTGCGTAAAAGAATTGCATTGGGGCCAGCAATGGAAGATGAAATATCCACCAAAATAACATCGCCACCTACAGCAGAATGGTCCATGTAGATTTCAGTGGGATGGTGGTTGAATGCTACTACCGTGTGGATTTCACGGTCGGTGACCATCGCATTCGGTGCAGAACGGTCTTGCGAATCGTTTCCGACAGGTTTTGTGCCGAAAGGCGTCGTGGTTGGTGTTTGGGTAGGGGTTGACATATTTGTAAAGAATGTTATGGGTTTTCTTGGAGTGTGTGTGATATTTAGAAATTTTAAGAGAAACTTTTGAAGATTCTATCGAAAATAAAATTTGGCTGTCCTAAAATTTTAGGAGGCAATTCCTAAAATTTTAGAAATCTTGGAGGCAATTCCTAAAATTTTAGAAATCTTGGAGGCAATTCCTAAACTTTTAGGAAGCAATTCCTAAAAGTTTAGAAATTCAGTTTGTCAAATACGGTGACCGCGTCTTCGCCAAAGCAGCTGGTTCTGACGACGTGGAACATCTTGGATGTTTTGTGGGTGGAACATGGCGCTAAAAGTCAGTATAAATGTGCCATCGATTACAGGAAATGGCGAACGCTTGCTTTAGTTCGCACAATGCACCGGGGCAAAATTGCTCCGACACGACGCGTGGTTCCTTCCAAATTCCCACGGGAGGGCCATTTGTAGATATTGGGCCCGGACGCAAACGATTCAAAGTGACGTATTTTAAATTTGCCGCGAGGATGGCCTACACCGTTTTATACGACAATCGTGAATCGGTCGATGACAGGCCCATGTGGTCGTGTAATTGTCCCGATTTCGAGTTTAACGACAGGGATACACAACGGACCTGTTGTAAGCATGTCCAAGCGTGCATCGACAAGTCTTTAGGGGCAACAAGAGCAGGAGGTAATTACGAAAAGTTTTTAGTAGAACACATACAGTAAAGCCGGTTAGTCAAAGCGAGTGCTGCGAAACGGTTTGAACGTCTTCGAAAGTAGCCTAAAAATTCGAATGTTTTATCCTTTGGCAATTTGCCAGTGGTCATTCCCTAAACTTTTAGAATTCAGGAAGCAATTCCAAACTGTTAGAAAACTCAGACAATTCCTAAACTTTTAGAAAACTCAGACAATTCCTAAACTTTTAGAAAACTCAGACAATTCCTAAACTTTTAGAAAACTCAGACAATTCCTAAACTTTTAGAAATTCAGAAACGATGTTAGGAATTTAAAAGCTAAAATTGGTCCCATAACCCAACATAAGTACTTTCCAATTTGTAAAATGTTAGGACGAATTTCTAAAAACATTTTTTTCTAAAAACATTTTTTTCTAAAAACAATTTTTTCTAAAAACAATTTTTTCTAAAAACAAATTAAAAACAAATTAAAAAAAAATGTACAACTGCTCTAAAAAGGTCACTGACCGCAACAAATGCATCGTAAATCGATACATAGCCGACTTGTACTTCAATGAAGGCGTTAAAGTGCTCCTGGAGGCCCCAACAATGATGGGAATCCGCATGGCCATGAATTCTGGCGACAACTCCGATTATCATGTCGTAAATGTGGCAGAGTTGCCGGACATGCAGACGCCCTTTCAGCTAACACGTCACCAGGGAACTCTTTTGAGCATTCTAAACAGCGGCGTTTTGCCACGGTGTCACGTTTTCTATGCCGATTACTGCGGGGCGCCCATCAAAACCTCGGGACCCATCGTAAAAGACCCCGCACTTGAGGCCAAATTAATTTACAATCATTTGCTTCCGCGCGGTGTCGGTATATTTACCTTTTGCAGACGCGGCTGTAAATCGGCTGATAAAGTGGCTGAGAAACTGCTCGCGCCCTATTTTAAGATTGCGGCGGTGCACACGTACTCGAATATGATGGTGTATATTGGTGTCAAGCGCACCGCTTCCGATAAGGTGGTTTCCGAAATAAAATACCAATTTGAAGCCGTGAAAGGTAAATATTGGAGCAGGTCTCGTGACTTAATTTCGGCCGAGGAAAAGGCCTTGGTCATGGTGCATCACAACAAAGACATGAAATGCATGAAAGTGCAAGACCCCGAAGAATGCGAGGCCTGTCTCAATTGGTTTAATGATCACCAGTTCTTTGTGAATGCTTCCGCAACTTCCAGTACAGATGCAACCGCATGTATATGTATTGATTGTTGGAACGACGGGATGCCAACAGACAGTTACGAAATAAAGGATGACAAATGTGTTTGGAAAACGACACAACAAAATGAAGAACATGAAGTCTTCCAGTGGTTAAGCACTCTAAAGCTTGGACCCGAATTGACAGATGAACTTTTCGAACTATTCATCGAACAAGGTATTGACAGCATGCATATCCTATGTCAGGTGAAGGGAGCAATGTTGGAGAAGATAGGAGTCAAACCAATTCCTCGCATGCTCTTAATGCCAGCAATAGAAGAATTGACAAAGACACCTCCGCCAGTTATACCAAAGAAAAAAACTACTCACAGTGGCCAATCTACCAAAGGCACACCAAGCTCTAATGATGTGGAAAAAGAGAAAGAGTCTGAGGAATTAGACGAGGAATCAGACGAGGACGAGGAAGAACTTCCTTACAATTTGCGTTATATCAACGAGACACGTCTGTCCAAATTTAAAGTTCAAGCACTCCGCCAAGAATGCATCAAAAGAGAAATAGACATTTCTAGTGGAGCACACAAGACAACATGCATTTCTAAACTTTTAGATTGGAAAAAGTGTCAGGCAATCACGGGCAAAAAAAGAGTATTCAGAACTGGTCAATCCAGCGATGAAACAAGAGAGAAACGCAAAAACGCAGCAGCAAAGAGACGCAAAAGGGAATATGAAGCGACTGCTAAAGAGGCCAAGCCACTTTTTGACAAGTGGTTTAAGGAAGAGGTCACTGTCAACTTAGAATTTAAAGATAGGCACATTGGGAAAGAAGAGCTGGAAGAGCAGTATGTTGAGTGGCACACAAACAAGAATTTTTCGAAACGCCTGTTACTATCAACAAAAGCCAAAAAAGAAGGAATGCATTTTTCGACCGAAGTGTTGAAGCGTATCAATGCAACACTCAAGCGCAAAAAAAACATCACATTTATGGATAACAGAGCTTCCGTTGCTTGTTTTCCATACATCTCTCACGAGAAAATCACACACAAGAAATAAAAATATCAAAATACATAAATATATCAAAATACATAATCATTCCTTACAGAGAATAACGTCCCAAAAGCATCTACAAAATCAGGTTCAGTAACATTTGCCACGTGATTAGCTTTGAACTGTGGATACAAAGTCTTAAAAATGACTTTACCAATCGTGAAACGCAAACATTAAATCCAGTCTTGTTTTCAAAGTTTGTATAAGAGTTCTGTGAAAGATCAGAATGTCTGATTTAAAATCCGATGATGGCAAGCAGGCCATTTATTGTCTCGAACATTTGTTGTACGAAGTGCCCTTTTCTGCCTTGTATAGCGTGGCGGCAATGTTGGCCCAGGAAATGAAGCAACCAGTCTCGGACTTTGGTCAAAAGAATGGACATTGGACATTTGATGTCGTCGCGCGATTTCTCATGGACCGAGGCATGGTATGCGTGCCTGCCAGTGATGCTAGCGTGTGGCATTTAGATATTACGCCTGCGTTTCTGAGGAGGTCGCCCAGTTTTGTTGGCTTTATCTTGACTGATACATTGACATCAATCAAGTGGTGCCAAGGCAAATGGCTCAACTCCGAGGGTGTTGCCGTAGAGCCAAAGCAGCCTCATATGGTGGCTGTGCAGCGCATGTGGTCGGTGGTGGAACCCTTTTATCGTCGGCGAGAATCGTATCATGTCACCGGGTCAGACGCTGGTTTTGTCCGGCACGAGTGCAGGCCGGAGACGTGTTGGCAGAGCGAGGAAGTGAATTGTGAGGGACGGTCTCAGGCGGTCAAAGCCTATATGCGTGAACATAAAAGGGGCGGCATTTTAATGTCGAATGAACATGAAATGGTGTTGTGCAAGCCTGACAAGCACGGATGGAAGACAGAAACGCTCTTAAATTATGATTTCATGCCACAGGAACAAGTAAGCCAGCAAGTGGCAGAAGTCATCACCAACAAGATTGTTGGAATCCTAGAGTCGCGTCCCGAGAACTGGAAAGTGATGGGTCATGCCATGTACAGTGTGTTGTGCTATCTAGGAGGTCGGTTATCGCCGGAAGAGTGCTCTCTGTTGACACCCGAAGAATTAGAAACATTGCAAAAATACGAAAAAGGTCTGCGTAATCACAGTGCCTAAATTAGAAAATGTTAAAACATATGTGATTTTTATTTGAACGGTGAAAATGTTGCGAGCAAGGCAATGTATTCACCTGGTGATTTGATACTATTTATAATAAATGGCACTGAGTTCTATGGAGAAGTTTTGGGTGTCGATGATGAGAACAAAATCGAGGTGTCGAGACTCAAACAAACAAGCAAACAAGAAGGATGCATCTGGGAATTCGTCGATGACGACAAATGGTCTGCCATCGAACAATCGTACGTCACAAAACATATTGAGGTGCCCACCGGTTCCAGACGAGACGTTGTCGTCAAAGCGTGGAAGGAACTTGGATTTATACCTGGAGGCGATGGTCTATCTTTCTGCCGTATAGAAGATGAGGAAAAAGTGACGCTACCACTGTACGAGGGCGCGGAAGAAGACTCGGAAGACGATTCCGACGACATTCCATCACTGAATCCAGAAATGCATGGCTATGCCGACGATGGTTTTGTGGTGCCTGACAATGAAGGGTCGGCGTTTGAATTTGCGGACCCCGACACACTCGACGAGGAGGGCGCACAGTTTGTGCGCGAAACGCATCAAGCCGTGCATGATTTTGACAATTGGGAACCCGAAGACAAACAAGGAAAAGCCATAAAGACATTCATCGACCGCATGGACAAAAAAGCAACGATTGAAACTGACAATGCTCGTTTCGAAAAGGGCAAGTCGAGCATCGCAACTAGTAAACCACCTCTTAAGAAACGAAAGCATTAAAATATAGTATATAACTAGTTCCGTTTTCTATCGAATGTTATCTACAGAGGGTCGTAAACTGTTTTGTGTTGGAATGCAACAACCCCAATCATGTTTAAAACGCCTGTTCTATAATTTGTTTCACACCAAATATGATGACCAATTGCATCATGCGTTAGATAAGTGTCGTAGGTCGTCAAAGTCGCTTTGCGCTCAGTTTGGCACTCTACATTTTGAACACCGGATGGATACCAGTATATTGCACATATTGAAAGTTATTTTAAGCAGTAAGACACCATCCCGGACGTATCGTTTTTTCTTGGACATTGTCAAGCAAGCACATAAGCATCACGACCATCAGACAGCGAATGTTGTATGCTTGGCGTTGGCAAATAATGCATTCGACCACATCAACAAACCAACACACACCGATGAATACCTAACTCAAATAAAACAAGAGTATGGATATCCTTCCTATGATAAACATATCCACTACTTTGACGAAGCCCGGTCACAACATGTTATTCCATCCGTATATGCGTTTGCCAAGTTTATCAAGCGGAAACACTTTGTCAACAAATTAGACGACGCCAACTTTGCGCTGCAACTTTTGGAGATATACCAGTATCTAAAACTCGACGAGCGAGACGTCCTGCCACTGTACAGGCTCATTGACAGTGAACAAACAAGTCAACTAAGAAATGAAATTAGCAAATTGGTAGTATAAATAGCGACGTGTGATTCGTATAGTATGTCCAAGTTTTTATTGTTGTCATCAACAGGTTTTTCATCAACATGGTTTTCACTGAATGAGGAGGCACTGCAAAATTGCTATGACATGATGACCTTTCAGGTGAATATCAATGCATTAGGCCAATTGTTAGACAATCAATATACTTTTTAATTTATTTTTTAATTTCTTTTTTAAATCGTTGTCAATCCTAATCTCGATGAAATTGTAAATCCTCTCAAAAAATCTCTATTGTCAAAAGAACCCTATAAATGGAGTCAATTTTAGTACACCATGCTCGCCTGTATTATAGCATTTGACACTATATCTGGTCTCAACCTGATACATTTAGTCGCAGCCATCAAAAATGCATGTCCTAGCGCTCTTATCTTTTTGATTGAGCATATGGACCAGACTGCATTTTCAAACGGTGCGCTCTTCAATATATGTGTTCAACTGACCGGATTTTCTCTATTGTACGAACTTTGTTTTTTTAGTTTCATTAGGAACCAATGGACCATTTCTCAACGCGTGTCAGTTGCAGATTTTTTGAACTCCAATGGATATAACAACCATTCCGTAAACGCTGCCACTTTGGATAAACATCATAACAAAACTTGTGGATACAATGAAATTTTTGCAGAAACATACATCGATGTTAGATACAACCAACACTGCTATCACTATACAGTGAGAGCTGCCCCCGATAAAATACTGAAACTAAATTTTGTACAATAGAATCTCTTTTATAAAAGGTTATCGGACTAGGTGTATACATTTAGAAATTTTAGAAATCGACAATTTTTAAAATTTCACCAAAAAAAAAACAACCATGACCAAGATATCTCCACGCGAAGTTCGTTTGATGAGTAGAAAACTACTCAAAATGCAAGGCAATGCAAAGACAAGTGCACTGAAACTATTCTTAGTGTCTGAAGAATCACGCCTAAGCAAAAAAAAGATATCAGTCATAATGTCAAGAAATACTACTCTAAGCAAAAATGTCCGAACAATTTATGACATGTTTTTAAAGCAACAGGCAATAATTCGGCAGCAACGGGCTGACATTCGTCAATTACAGGCTAATAGGAGCCCTGTGTGCAGCAAAAACGAAGACTGTGCGAAATCTATGATTGCTTTAAGTCAACAACTTTGCCCAGATTGTTTGGGAACACGGACGATATTTAAGACTAAAAAACATATACGTTACAGTACCGAGTGTAAATCATGCAAAATATAATTTTTTTATTTAAATACGTACAAGTTTTTCAAGAAGAACAAGTAATATGTTTATTACCTTGCTATAAAATTTAGCCCATATCTACAACGCTATCATTTTTAGGCAATGGGACCACAAACAATTCCTAAAAGTTTAGAAATTTGGTGGTAGAAATCGGGTGGTCAATTCCTAAAATTTTAGAAATTCGGTTGTCAATTCCTAAAATTTTAGAAATCTGGCTGTCAATTATATTTTACTTATGTTGGGTTATGGGACCAGAAAACGATTCCTAAAATTTTAGAAATCTGGCTGTCAATTCCTAAAATTTTAGAAATCTGGCTGTCAATTATATTTTACTTATGTTGGGTTATGGGACCAGAAAACGATTCCTAAAATTTTAGAAATCTGGCTGTCAATTCCTAAAATTTTAGAAACTCCGGACAATTATAGTTATCTATGTTGGGTTATCGGACCAAAACAATTCCTAAAAGTTTAGAAGAGAGGGGTGTACATGTGGAAGGCACCAAACGCAATACCATGAAGAATTGTAATGTAAGTCATTCAAAACGGAGTGGATTATATATGTGGAATAATGGATTAATGACGATTTCTGGCAAAGATACTACTATACATCATAACTGTACAGGTGGAAGAAGTGGTGATTATGGATTGGAAGCCTCAGCCTCCTTCCATCCATCTTGTCTCACCTTTAACCATCGAAGCAGTCTCGACGAATAATGGGGGTTAGGGTTACTTCTGTGTCCATTTATGTATATCCTGTATAAAAGTCTTTTTTTTATTTGTGTGCCATGCCTGTCCCACGTACTTGTTTTTATTGTCAAAAAACCATCTTGACGTCCACGTATGGTATCATAAATCACGTGTCAAAATGCACGGCCGCGCCGCCCGAAACCAAAAAGCGGCTATTGCTCAAAAAGCCTTTAAATAAATCGCCCTCTGGGAGTCATGATTCGCATCGCAAAAAAGACACAGTTTCGCTTGAAAGTCAAGGTCATCAGGTCCCATTCCCATAGAACGTCATCTTGTGACCACCATTGCTTTGTTTTGGGGTTGTTCATGGCATCAATCATGTCTTGACAAATCTCAATGCGTGTCAGGTTGTCGTCATCGACTCTGTCTGCAAAAAATTTAGCCCGTACCAAAAATTCTTCATGGTAGTCATGTGTGGGACTGAGCTTCTTAAAGTCCTCGTTGTTAGCACGAAAGAGTCTGTTGTCGTCCATGATGGCTATCCACGTCTTCGGAGTCTCTTTCATCAAGAGGGTCATCTCAAGGCCATAGATGGAAATGACATCTCCCATGTACATGTTTTTATAAACTGTCTTTCTATTTTTTCTGAAATGTCTTTCTAAAATGTTTTTCTAAAAATGATAAAAAAATCTGGAACAATGTATGTACAAACTATTATACTTATGATTTAAAGTAATGGTCCAAATCTTTTGGTCCCATAACCCAAAAATGTCATCCAACGCAGAAAAAAAGTATAAAAGTGTTGGTGATGTTGTTGTATGTCTTTGCCTCCGCGTCCTCCGAACGACGAGCAACCACGAGAAAAGCAATCTTCTGATAGTGTTGTTGAAGAAGAAGATGTTCTTGACGATACGATGCTGATGACGGTGGTTGCCACATTGTACGCATTTTTCCATGTAATGTCATTGTATGGAGTAGAACGTTGTACTTGTTAGTCCATCTGGGGGGATGGGGCCAGAGAACATCCTCCTCCAAGTGCTTGGACTGTCTCGAAGCCCTAGGAGAAATCTACAGATAACCTTGTAAACTTTTGGAACAGAGTCAATCATTTTTAGGCAATGGGACCACAAACAATTCCTAAAAGTTTAGAAATTTCGTGGTAGAAATCGGGTGGTCAATTCCTAAAATTTTAGAACTGAGTAAATTCCTAAAATTTTAGAAATCTTGGAGGCAATTCCTAAAATTTTAGAAATTCAGTTGTCAATTCCTAAAATTTTAGAATTCGGGTTGACAATTCCTAAAAGTTTAGAATTCAGTTGTCAATTCCTAAAATTTTAGAAAGCAATTCCTAAAATTTTAGAAATCTTGTTTTCCTAAAATTTTAGAATTCAGTTGAACCAGAGTTTAGAAATCTTGTTTTCCTAAAATTTTAGAAATCGACAATTCCTAAAAGTTTAGAATTCAGTTGTCAATTCCTAAAATTTTAGAAATCGACAATTCCTAAACTTTAAGAAATCTGTTTGTCAAATATGTTTATCTTGGATGCCGTCTTGGGTTATGGGACCAGAATTCCTAAAAGTTTAGAAATAATTATATTTTACTTATGTTTGGTTATGGGACCAGAATTCCTAAAAGTTTAGAAACTCAGGTTGTCCTCAACTTTTAGAAATTCTGTCTTTTAGAAAGTACACTATTTAAATTCATCATTTCTAAAGAAATGCCACAAACCGAAGCCAAACGTACCGAAGCCAAACGTACCGAAGCCAAGGTGCGCCGCCGCTCCAAACTAGAACGCTCCAAAGAACGCGCCAAAGAACGCGCCAAAAAGTACACATTTGTACGTGAATTTACATCCGAGCCCGTGAACGAGCCAGTAGAGCCCAAAGAAGTCGAAAAGACTCCAGAAAGTAAAGAATAAGTGTAAAATAAAATAGAACTACTTATATTTTTTTTTATCCAACCATGTCTTCCCGTTCTACTACCGTCTCGAAACAATATCAGAAAAAATCACACTTGCAACACATCAAGGAACGCCCCGACACTTATATCGGCTCATGCGACGCGCGAACGGAACCCATGTGGGTCATAGAAGGCTCTAAGATGGTCCATCGTGATGTTCAGTATGTGCCTGGACTTTTGAAAATCTTTGATGAAATTCTAGTCAATGCTGCTGATAACAAACGTCGCGATGATGCAATGCGGTGCATAAAAGTAAATATCCAGCCGGACAGCATTACGATTGAAAACGACGGTGCCGGCGTGCCTGTGGTGATGCACGAACAGCACAATGAATGGGTACCTAAGATTGTCTTTGGTGAGCTGTTGTCTGGTGATAACTATGACGACTCTACCGACAGAGTTGTGGGAGGTCGCAATGGATACGGGGCCAAATTGGCCAATGTCTTTTCTACGACGTTTTGCATCGAAACCCTTGACTCCAAGGCCGGCAAGAAGTATGCACAAACGTGGCATAATAATATGTCCGTCTGTTCCGAGCCGAAAATCCATGCTGCAGGCAAACGGAAAGACTTTACGAGGGTCACCTTTGCACCAGACTTTGCAAAATTTGGCTTGACCTGTTTGCCACCAGATATGATAGCTCTCTTTCAAAAGCGTGTCTACGACATTGCAGGCACTACCCCGCCGGAGGTTCGCGTCTACCTGAATGGACAACGACTGCCTCTCAGTAATTTTAAGCAGTATTGTGCACTGTACTTTGAAGACCAACAAAAGGTGATCTACGAACAACTCAATCCGAGATGGGAGGTTTGTGTCACAGTGGCGCACGACCAGCAACCTCAACAAGTCAGCTTTTGTAATAACATCTGCACTACAAAGGGCGGAGAGCATGTCAAATACATAGTGGACGACATTGCGAAGCGGGTTATCCCCCTGAAAGCCTTCAAAGACTTGGAAATCAAGAACTCACAAGTGCGCAATTCTACCTTTGTTTTTGTCAACGCTCTGATTTCCAATCCTAGCTTTGATTCACAAACCAAAGAGACTTTGACGACCCGGTCTTCCAAGTTCGGACCGCCCGACTTTAAACCGAAAATATCTGACAAGTTCGCCAAGGCTATTGTTAAAAACAGTGGCATTGTCGAAGAGATACAGTATTTTGCGAAGGCCAAATCACAACGAGCCTTGGAAAAGAAGACCGGAGCCAAGAAGAAGACAAAGCTGCCAGGTATTCCGAAATTAGACGATGCCAATTGGGCGGGAGGTCGACGCTCCCAAGAGTGCACACTTATTCTGACAGAAGGAGACTCGGCCAAGTCTCTGGCCATTGCCGGTCTCTCAGTCATTGGTCGTGACAAATACGGTGTGTTTCCACTCAAGGGTAAACTTTTGAATGTTCGCGACGCCTCGAATAGAAACGTCATGAACAATGCAGAGATTCAAAATATTATGAAGATTATGGGACTAAACATTGGTCGCACGTATGAAGATGTCGCCTGTCTACGATACGGCCATATTATGATAATGACAGACCAAGACCACGACGGGTCACATATTAAGGGACTTATCATCAATTTCTTGCATCACTTTTGGCCGTCGTTGCTCGAGATTCCAAATTTCTTGCAAGTCTTCATCACGCCTATTGTGAAATGTACGCACGGTTCTACAGTTCAAACGTTTTACACGACACCAGAATACGATCAATGGTGCCTCGAAAATAACGTGTCAGGATGGCGCATCAAGTACTACAAGGGTCTTGGTACATCCTCGGCCAAAGAAGCCAAAGAATATTTTTCCAATCTCCAGAAGAATCGCCTGCACTTTGAAGTGTTGCATACTAAAGCGGGAAACATGATTGACATGTGCTTCAATAAAAAACGCGTCTCTGACCGCAAACAATGGATTGCCAGCTATGAACAAGGCACGCATATGAATTTCAGTGTACAAGAAATGTCATATGCCGACTTTGTCAATAAGGAATACATCGTGATGGCCGTCCAAAGCAATCTGCGCGGCATTCCACATGTCATGGACGGTCTAAAACCGTCAACACGCAAGATTTTATTTGCATGCCTAAAGCGAGGACTGCGACAAGAAATCAAAGTGGCCCAATTGGCAGGCTACACGTCTGAACATGCCGCCTATCATCATGGCGAAGCCTCTCTCAACGGTGCCATCGTCGGCATGGCGCAAGGCTTTGTGGGTGCTAATAACATCCCGCTACTACAAGCCAATGGCCAATTTGGCACGCGCTTGCTGGGGGGAAAAGATGCAGCTTCTCCGAGGTACATTTTTACGCACTTGTCGTCATTGACCGAGCGTATCTTTCACCCGGACGACCAGCCTCTGTACACACCACTGACAGACGATGGACAGGATATCGAACCGGCGTATTACTTGCCAGTTGTGCCCATGCTCTTGGTCAATGGGTCTTCTGGCATCGGCACTGGATGGTCTTCACAAATCCCATCTTATAATCCTGTAGATATTATTCACAATATCAAGTGTATACTTGCCGGTAACGCCACGCGCCCCATGGTACCATGGTTTAAAGGGTTTACAGGCACCGTTTTGCCAGTGCCAAACTCTACAAAGTGGACCGTCGTAGGGTGTTGGACCTGGCTTTCGGCGACAACACTGCGCATTACGGAATTGCCCGTGGGAACTTGGACCAACAACTACAAGGAATTTTTGGAAAAGGCGTTGGATGGATACAGCTCCTTCAAAAAAGATGACATTAAAGAAGTACAGAGCAATTATACGGACACGACCATTCAATTTACGGTCAAACTTTCGACGACTGTCGCTTTGGTTTATCAGGCAGACAGCGAGCTACTGGCAAAACACTTTAAATTGGCCACAACCATAGACACCGGCAACATGCATGCATTTGATGCTGATGGACAACTGAAAAAATATACAAGGGTGGAAGATATATTGACCGAGTTTGTTCATGAACGCCGGCGCATGTATGTGACTCGCAAGACGTGGCAAGTCTCACAAGTGGCCTCCAAGCTGCAGAAATTGCACAATAAGATTCGATTTTTGAACATGGTCACGCGCCAAGAGATTTTATTTCAGAGCAAAACCAAAGCTGTCCTGTTGACGGAGCTCGAGTCGCGTGGGTTTCCGAGCGAGTCACACGAATATCTGCTGGGCATGTCTCTGTGGAGCATGACGGCCGATAAAATAGCTGCGTTGCAACATGAACACCAGACACAGACGGAAACTCTGCACGGTCTTCAAGGAACGACGCCCGAACAAATATGGCTTCAAGATTTGGGGGCAATCGAGTCGGAATTATGTGTGAAACGGACTCTCAGCACAACCACAGGACCTAAACATAAAAGACAAAGAACCTAATTATTTTTATTCAGTGTAAAGGTAGTAATACCAAGGTATATTCTGTAGAAACTCATGCAGAATTGTGACAACATTTTCTTTTTTCCCGATTGCAACGCCGTCTCGTCTTGCAATGGCGAGTGCATGTTTTGCAATCTCGAGTGCATGTTTTACGATTTTCAGAGCGCCGATTTTCAGACGCTTAGCGGGATTCATGAATGTGGCCAGCAGTAGCTCAACCACCTCAGAGTGGCCCAGGTGACTTGCAATGCTAAGCGGCGTGACACCATCATTGTTTGGTCTGTTCACCAGAATACCCTCCTTGGCCAGCAATAGCTTAACCACCTCCGGGTGGCCCTCCTGGCTCGCAATGATAATCGGCGTGACACCCTTGTTTGTGGCCTGGTTCACGTCCGCACCCTTGGTCAGCAGTAGCTCAACCACCTCAGAGTGGCCCCGATGACTTGCAATGATAAGCGGCGTGACACCCCTGTTTGTGACATGGTTCACATCCGCACCTTTGGCCAGCAGTTGCCTAACCACCTCAGAGTGGCCCTCCTGACTCGCAATGAAAAGTGGCGTGCAACCATCATTATCGGTCTGGTTTACATTGATGCCCTCATCGCCTAGCAGTAGCTCAACCACCTCAGAGTGGCCCCGGTGACTTGCAATGCTGAGCGACGTGACACCATCATTGTTTGCTCTGTTCACCAGAATACCCTCCTTGGCCAGCAATAGCTTAACCACCTCCGGGTGGCCCTCCTGGCTCGCAATGATAATCGGCGTGACACCCTTGTTTGTGGCCTGGTTCACGTCCGCACCCTTGGCCAGCAGTAGCTCAACCACCTCAGAGTGGCCCCGGTGACTTGCAATGATAAGCGGCGTGACACCATCATTGTTTGCTCTGTTCACCAGAATACCCTCATTGGCCAGCAATAGCTTAACCACCTCTGGGTGGCCCTCCTGGCTCGCAATGATAAGCGGCGTGACACCCTTGTTTGTGGTGGCCTGGTTCACGTCGACGCCCTCCTTGGCCAGCAGTAGCATAACCACCTCAGGGTGGCCCTCCTGGCTCCCAATGCTAAGCGGCGTGACACCATCATTGTTTGGTCTGTTCACCAGAATACCCTCCTTGGCCAGCAATAGCTTAACCACCTCTGGGTGGCCCTCCTGGCTCGCAATGATAAGCGGCGTAACACCCTTGTTTGTGGCCTGGTTCGCGTCGATGCCCTCATTGGCCAGCAGTAGCTCAACCACTTCAGGGTGGCCCCGGTGACTTGCAATGATAAGCGGCGTGTTACCCAAGTTTGTGGCCTGGTTCACGTCCGCACCCTTGGCCAGCAGTAGCTTAACCACATCAGTGTGGCCTTGGCGACTTGCAATGAAAAGTGGCGTGACACCAGCCGTTGTAGCCACGTTCACATCGACGCCCTCCTCGGCCAGCAGTTTCTTAACCATCTCATCATTGCCTGTTCCACTTGCGTCATAAAGCGTCATCAAACCTAACGTATTTTTCATTTCTGAACGTAAAAATTGATGAAAACTCATTGTCTTTTTTTATGTGGGTATGTATTAAATAGGGTAAAATGGGAAGCACATTCTTTAGAACATTTGTTAGAACATTCTTTAGAACATTCGTTAGAACATTCTTTAGAACATTCTTTACAAAGATGACCAAATTTATCCGTGCATGCCAACGTGGTGATATCGTCGCCGCCCAAGCTCTTATCGGAAGATTTCCACTGCACCAAAAGTCGCATAAGGGCTACACAGCTCTGGACGAGGCTGTTAAGGGCGGCCACGAGGCCGTGGTCCGTCTTCTGGTTGGTCATGGTGCCCCACTCCACAAATCACTTACAGTAGCCATGGACCACAATCGTGCCGACTTGGTCCGTGTCCTTATCGAATTGGGCGCGGACGTTCATACAATGAATGCTGCATGCATTACCCCATTAACTTACGCAGTGTTACGTGGCCGTGCGGACATTCTAGAGCTTTTGATGACTCGCGGCATCTCTCCAGAGACCTGTTTGTCTAGTTGCATTCGCATGTTAAATGACTTGTCATGGGTGGTGTCTGGCCAAACAAAACAAGCAACTATGAACTACATCCAAGCAACCTGCCTGAAATTGTTGCCGATGGCTACCAGTGTCAATAAGCTCTACGGGCGTCAAACGCCTCTTGAACACGCTGTACACACTCGAAACGAAGAGATAATGGCGCATCTGTTGAAGCGCGGTGCTTACGGTGTATTTCCGGCATGGCATTTTGAGAGCGTGCCTCTCGAACATGCCACAACAAACATTGAAGAACACTGTGTTATCTGTCTGTCGTCTTACATTCAAGCTCCAGTGCAAGTAGAAGCGTGTGGTCATATTTTTTGTGGACAGTGTCTACAACAAGCTGTTTCTGCAGACCGTCGTCAATGTTGTGCTCCGGGTTGTCATGAGAAACTCGACCATTTGCGTTTGATGTCAAGGCAAGATATCTCAGACCATCTTCGCAGGAAACACAAAGTCGAAAAGCATCAAAAACGCGAAGACGAAACCGTCGCGTATTTACGACAAGAACTGGACATACTTGAGAGTTTGCCAGAGAAAAATGATACTGTCAAAAAGGCGGTTGAGCGTACCAAAAAGAGAAAACGTGAGATAGAAGAACACGGCCGTGTAGAAAGAAGTCAGATAAGAGCTCGATATTAATTATTTTAAAACAGGTGTATTGTATACTTTTCTTCTGAATAGTACTAGATAATCGTCTACTTCTTTTTCTGATGGTTCCACGGTCAACGACTCAAATGCATTTTTTTTAAACGCTTTGCGATAGCAGTGATAGGCTTTGATGCCTTCCTTAGAACTTATATTTACAATGCCAGATTTCACAGGTTGTTGGAATTCTTTGCAATAGATTCGGATGGCAGCAAACAATGTTTTGGTCACAGACTTGCGACAAATGCCTTTGGGACACAGCAAAACGTTGGCAATCTCGATAGTATTGTTTGTTACTAATATATCGACATTCCCGTCCTGTTCACAGTCAAAGTGTTTGTGCCGGTGTTTGGAACGATTGTTACGTACCAAATGTGCAACGATAACGGAACCTTCGCGAAAGACATGGACTTCTATACCGCGCCGAATGGTCCCCCATTGCAAAATCCACCTATCTGTATACTTTGTAATCGTGTAGCTTCCACCACGGTCATCACAGACCATAATATCGGGAGTTGCTATTGAGCCAGAGGCGCCCATTTGTTTATTAGTCGAGTTATCAGATTAAATTACATTTATTATCAGATTAAATTACATTTATTCTAAAAATATGTGATTAAAGCTGTTTAAAAATACAATTCAAAACAACATATGCGTTAGACAGGTATGCGTTAGACAGGTAGTTTCTTTAGGTGTGTACAATAACGAGATGTGTCGTCCGGCAAAGGTGGTACTTCGGGCAGGAAAATAGTGACGATAGGTACAATATAATACAAAGCGCAGCGCGCCGTAGCTCTGGGCGAATCAAACTGAGAAGTATCCAAACGATGCCAACATGCACCATGATGACAGATGCTACACACGTCATCGTGGTGGCCAACATGTTTAGAACACAGACATGACTTAAATTGACATTCAACACGCATATTTATGACCACCAGATTTCTAAAAGTTTAGGAATTGTCGATTTCTAAAATTTTAGGAATTGCCTCCAAGATTTCTAAAATTTTAGGAATTGACTCAGTTCTAAAATTTTAGGAATTGTCAATTTTAGGAATTGTCAACCCGAATTCTAAAATTTTAGGAATTGACAACTGAATTTCTAAAATTTTAGGAATTGCCTCCAAGATTTCTAAAATTTTAGGAATTGACTCAGTTCTAAAATTTTAGGAATTGTCAACCCGAATTCTAAAATTTTAGGAATTGACAACTGAATTTCTAAAATTTTAGGAATTGACAACTGAATTTCTAAAATTTTAGGAATTGCTTCCTGATTTCTAAACTTTTAGGAATTGACAATCAAGATTTCTAAACTTTTAGGAATTTTGGTCCCATAACCCAACACAACTTAAAATATAATTGACAATAGATTTCTAAAATTTTAGGAATTGCTTCCTGTTTTCTAAAATTTTAGGAATTGTCCGAGTTTCTAAAATTTTAGGAATTGCTTCCTGATTTCTAAACTTTTAGGAATTGACAATCAAGATTTCTAAACTTTTAGGAATTGCTTCCTGATTTCTAAAATTTTAGGAATTGCTTCCTGATTTCTAAACTTTTAGGAATTGACAATCAAGATTTCTAAACTTTTAGGAATTTTGGTCCCATAACCCAACACAACTTAAAATATAATTGACAATAGATTTCTAAAATTTTAGGAATTGCTTCCTGTTTTCTAAAATTTTAGGAATTGTCCGAGTTTCTAAAATTTTAGGAATCGACAACTGAATTTCTAAAATTTTAGGAATTGTTTTTGGTCCCATAACCCAACTTAAAATATAATTGTCACTCTAGATTTCTAAAATTTTAGGAATTGCTTATTATTATTATTATTATGATGCCTGTTATCTACAATCATCGTTTTTTTAGGATTATCTAAATACGTCAAGCTCTGGGTGCGATTGGCCCAGAGCGTTCATGCACGCGTCTGTGATCTTCCTGCAGTTGTAGAGGTCGAGTGTTTGGAGATTCGAGCATCGTCTTGCTACTTCTAGCACCGACAAGTCTGTGATTTTGTCGCACTCTTCGAGGTCGAGTGTTTGGAGATTCGAACATCGTCTTGCTACTTCCAGCACCGACAAGTCGGTGATGTTCTTGCAGTATCCGAGGTCGAGTGTTCGGAGATTCGGACATTGTTGTGCTACTTCCGACACGCTGGCGTCAGTGATCTTGCTGCCATAGCCTCCGAGGTTGAGTGTTTGGAGATTCGAACATCTTCTTGCTACTTCCGACACGCTGGCGTCTGTGATTTTGTCGCAGTCTGCGAGGTCGAGTGTGTGGAGATTCGAACATCCTGAAGCTACTTCCGACACGCTGGCGTCTGTGATTTTGTCGCAGCCTCCGAGGTTGAGTGATTGGAGATTCGAACATTGTCTTGCTACTTCCATCACACTGGTGTCAGTGATGTTCGGGTTGCTTGGGTAGCAATAGAGGTTGAGTGTTTGGAGATTCGAACATCTTCTTGCTACTTCCGACACGCTGGCGTCTGTGATGTTCTTTTGTTCTGCGAGGTTGAGTGATTGGAGCTTCGAACATCGTCTTGCTACTGCCCGCACGCTGGCGTCAGTGATGTTCCAGCAGTCTGCGAGGTTGAGTGTTTGGAGCTCCGACCATACTGAGTCTTTATCCAGAACTGTCAACGTCGTAAAACCCTTGAGTGTCACCGCCTTGAGGTGAGGAAACTTGGTCAAGGTCAAGACATTGGTAAAGACGGCTGACATCCAGTCGTCGTCGACCGTCCAGAGGCTCAACGCGGTGACCACGGATGTATCAATCCATTGTTTCCAACGAGTCGGGGATTCTGCCATGACTTGCAGCAATGTTTCAACATGGTCTTGTTCTGTCCATGTTGCAGGTGCTGTCCACAGGTTTT
>Ga0206126_10000814_pt1 | contig 40669 bp, 37 predicted proteins | sample Helgoland_Spring_5_FD_148621 | JGI IMG/M metagenome (GOLD analysis project Ga0206126, IMG submission 148621) | Pelagic subsurface seawater microbial communities from Kabeltonne, Helgoland, North Sea - Helgoland_Spring_Bloom_20160412_1 | ecosystem: Environmental > Aquatic > Marine > Epipelagic ...
ATGGATGGCATCGTTTAATAAATAATGAGCTCAATAGAAAAACCAATAGCTGGAAGCTTAAAAGATGTAATGGATCAATAATATCTAGCTGGCCCGCTAGCAGGAACCCTAAGCCCTGAGCAATAAACTGCACAACCATGACTTTTGCTACTGCCTGATGCATTAATTCCGGTGCGGCATAACCGATGAGGCTTTCTCTTGCCGGCTGAACAAAGGCCGTAATAGTGCCAAAAAGCGTGCCAAATATAATTAACTGAGTAAATGTGACAGTACCGGTCCAAAACAAAAATGATAGCCCCCCCACAGGAATAAAATACAGCAGATATAACAGGGCTAACCAATTACCTCGATGTCGTCGATCAGATACTACGCCACCGGGAAGTACGAACAACAGACTGGGGAGTAGAACCGCTAACTGAGCAAATCCAAGGTGACTGGGTGATAAATCCAATACCCCAACCACGAGCCAAGGATAGAAAACTTTTTGCAACCCCATGGCGAGATTGCTTAGACCAATAGTGATCAGAAAATAGCGGAATGAGAATGATTGAGTAGACACCTATTTACGTCGTCCACGAATTTTTGATACCGCCCAACCGATTAGGGAAGTAGGGATAAATATCGCGATTAAACCGGCTAGTATATAAACAAAATTTTGCATAATACTGTCTACGGAAACCGCGTAATTTTTTATCATTATTAGTAAAAAAATCCCGCAGGCCAACATGGATATAATCCAAGTAGAACGCATTTTAATTGGGCTTTTGCCCGTTTTATTGGTCATTAGTTGTTGGCTTCCAAAGCTAGAATGTAGCTAAAAATTCGATAAGAGACTGTTCGGTTAGCACCTGAATTTCTAGCGCCTGCGCTTTTTTGAGTTTAGACCCAGCTCCCGGGCCTGCAACGACTGCATGAGTTTTGGCTGAAACACTTCCGGCCACCTTGGCGCCAAATTCTTGGAGTCTATCTTTAGCTTCGGCGCGGCTCATGGTTTCCATCGTGCCAGTCAAAACCCAGGTCTGTCCTTTGAGAGGCAGTGAATCTGCAGACTGGTCAATATCTTTCCATTGCACACCGGCTGCGACTATAGCCTCTACAATTGGCAGATTATCCGGATTATTGAAAAAATCCACAATATGTCGAGCTACGATAGGACCAACATCATCAATCTCTAGTAACTGATCAATAGAAGCGGCAATCACTGCATCAAGAGTACCAAAATTATTAGCTAATGTTTGCGCTGTCGCCTCACCCACTTCGCGGATACCTAAGGAATATAAAAACTTAGGTAAGGTGGTTTGCTTGCTGACCTCGATAGATTGAAGTAGGTTTTCCGCTGACTTCTGAGCCATGCGCTCTAAATTAACTAAACTCTCTAATTTAAGATCATATAGGTCGGCCACTGAATAAATTAAATCATTATCCACTAGCGCATCAACCAACTTATCACCTAGACCATCGATATCCATAGCCTTGCGCGAAGCATAATGTTTTATAGCCTCTTTAGTTTGCGCGCCACAAAATAGCCCGCCGGTACAGCGGGCAACCGCCTCCCCTTCCGCTCGCTTAACAGCGGATTGGCAGACTGGGCAACGGTCTGGAAATATTATTGGTTGGGCACCGGATGGTCGTCTATCGAGTACCGCTTTGACGATTTGCGGAATAACATCACCAGCTCGTCGTACAATGACTGTATCGCCAATACAGACACCAAGACGATTAATTTCATCGGCATTATGTAAGGTCGCATTGCCTACGGTGACTCCACCCACAAACACTGGTTCTAGTCGCGCTACTGGCGTTACAGCTCCAGTGCGCCCCACTTGAAATTCAACATCGAGTAACCGAGTCATTTCTTCTTGGGCCGGGAACTTGCGTGCAATGGCCCAACGGGGTGCCTTGGCGACAAAACCTAAACGTTCTTGCAATTTGAAGTTATTGACTTTGTAAACGATACCATCAATATCATAGTCTAACTGATCACGAATGCTGGCTAGCTGTTGATAGTAATCTTCACAGGCATCGATACCTTCCACCTGCTTGATGTGCTGATTGATTTTAAAGCCCAATTGACCGAGCATCTGTAGCATCTGAAAATGACTATCCGGCTTATTGTCACCTTCAAACTGACCTACACTATAGGCACACATTTCTAAGGGGCGTGTCGCAGTGATTTTCGAGTCTAGTTGACGCAGGCTCCCAGCAGCCGCATTACGCGGATTAACAAAAGCCTTTTCACCAGCCTGTTTGGCCTTTTGATTCAAATGATTAAAACCCGCCTTGGGCATATAAATTTCACCGCGTACTTCAAGAATATCGGGTAAGTTTTCACCCTGTAAGCGCAATGGAATACTTTTTATAGTGCGAACATTGGCGGTTATATCTTCTCCTACTGAGCCATCACCGCGAGTTGCCGCACGCTCTAGTAAACCTGCTTTGTACAGTACGCTAACCGCTACGCCATCTAACTTTGGCTCGCAGGCATAGGTCATCTGTTGCGATGAATCTAAATTAATACGGTCTTTTATACGGCGATCGAAATCAACCATTTCGGTATCGGAAAAGGCATTATCCAAGGAAAGCATAGGGACTGTATGGACCACCTGTGAAAAACTATCGAGAGCCACACCACCGACTCGCTGACTGGGTGAGTCTGCGGTTAATAGCTGAGGGAAGTTCTGCTCGATTGTCTGTAGTTCACGCATCAGACGATCGTATTCACTGTCCGGTACGCTGGGGTCGTCTAGCACATAATAGGCATGATTATGCTGATTGAGATCGTCCTTAAGACGCTGGTAACTCTGGGCAACCTGTTGTGGAATTATTGGCATCTAAGCTGTCGCAATTTAACCGCTGCGCTCCTGAAAAAGAATTGCCTGCTGTGCGCGCTGACGATAATGCTCAATGGTTTGTTTAGTCATTGAGCTGCGTGATTCGTCCATCATATTTAGTTGGAGTTTTTCAGATAAATACTCAGCGGTTTCAATCATTAGATCGAAGACTTCAGCAGGTTTCTCTAGGTCTGAAGGCACCATAAACAGAGTGACTCCCACCAATTCCTGCCGGCCTATAGTAGTTAGGTCGAAGGTTCCCGGATTCAACAAGTTTGCCATACTGAATAAAACTGGGCCTGAGCCATTTTCATCGGTATGTCGGTGGAAGATCTTCATCTCACCGTAGCGTAAACCTTGCTTCAATACAGAATCTAGAAACAATTGGCCAGAGCAGGTTTGATCCGCAGCGGACATTAAATGAATCACTAAAACTTCTTTTTGCGGTGACTCTTTAGGCCTTTCTGGTGACGGTTTTTTAGGCCTTGCTTTAGGCGCCGGTGCCGCTCTTTCCACCACAGGTTCATTGTCTAGAGCCAGGGTTCCCTGCTCTGGTTGATCAAATAAAGAGTTTTGTTTTTCGTTTTCAACGCGCTCGGAAAAGTCATGGTCGCCGTCTCTTGGGACAACTCTTGATCTTCCCGAGGGAAATTGACTTTCTGAAAAAGGATCCTTGGCGTTTTCATAGCCGACCGAACGATCTATCTCGCGAGAGGACATTTGAATATTGTCGTAGCGATTGCGCTTTCGACGACGGACAACGTCCAGCACAATGGCTAAAAAGACCATGGTGCATACGGCTATTACTATCGTCTTTGGTTCAAAGTAATCCATCAGTGAAGAATACTCTAATTATTCTATAAAACGCCAGTACTAGCGCCTAAAGAGTCTGCTTATGCCCCTGCTAATTCAGCGGCCTGATTTACATCTACAGTCACCAGACGTGAAACACCTGGTTCGTGCATAGTGACACCCATCAATTGATTGGCTGCCTCCATTGAAATTTTATTATGTGAGATGTAGATAAACTGCACCTGATCTGACATCTCTTTAAGCATGGCGGCATAGCGACCCACATTGGCATCATCTAATGGCGCATCAACTTCATCTAGCATACAGAAAGGTGCAGGATTAAGCTTAAAGATCGCAAATACCATAGCAATCGCAGTAAGCGCTTTTTCACCACCAGACAGAAGATGAATCGAACTATTTTTCTTACCGGGCGGTCTAGCCATTAACGCCACACCCGCATTTAATAGGTCATCACCCACCATTTCAAGGTAAGCATGCCCACCACCAAATAGTTTGGGGAACAACTCTTGAATATGGGTATTCACAAACTCAAAGGTATCTTTAAATTTGGTTCTGGTTTCACGATCAATTTTGTGGATCGCGTTTTGTAAGGTATCTAGCGCTTCTTCTAATTCAGCATTTTGCTGATCTAGATAATCTTTGCGCTCTGATTCAAGCTTGTACTCATCAATAGCCGCCAAGTTAATGGGCCCTAATCGCTGGACTCTGTTGGAAATGGCTTGCAGATTTTCTTCCCAATCTTGAATAGCCGCATCTTCTTCTAGGCTTTCAAGTAATTCGCTTAAATCGCCCTGCTTCTCAGAAATCTGACTCTCGATGGTACCGCTTAGGGTCGTAATTTCTTGTGCAGACAAGCGCTGCTGTTCAAGCTTACCCTGAGCCTGTTGAACCTGCTGATCTAACTCACCACGCAGTTTTTCCTGTTCGCGCATCTGGAACTCAACTGTTTCCACCGCTGATCTCGCCTGGGCTAACTTTTCTTCAGCCGCTAACCTTGAGGCTAAGGCATTTTCGAGATCCTGCTTATAATTTTCTGAGGGATCTTCTTTGATATTAAATGCCGCTTTTAATTGCTCACGACGTTCACCCAAGCGTTCAACCTGTACCTGTAAACGTTGAATACCCTCGCGCACTGATTCCAGCTGAGTAGATAATGAGCGTTGACGCATCTCTAGTTGCTGACGCTGAGATCTATCCTGCTCAGCTTTTTGTCGACTCTCGTCCAGCGCTGAACGGAACTGATCACGCTGTTGTACCAACTGCTCGCGCTGCTGTGTATCAACATCCATTTTCTCAATAGCCTGCTCGAGCGTTCTGCGAGCCTCTGTAAGGTTGTCTTTTTCAGACTTAGCCTGTGACTCAACCTCTGCCAACTCAGTCTCAGCACGCTGTTTACGTGCCTTGTACTGTTCAATCTGCACCTCAAAGCCACTTAAGGTTGAGCGTAATTCGGTATATTTGTTTTGCTGTTCTGAATACTGCGTATCCAGTTGCTGACGCGTCTGCTCTAATTCTTTTAGCTGCTTTTCGTTATCACCACGCAATTGCTCAGTTTTCTCAATTTGTTGATTAACCTGAGAAAGCTGTTTGCCAATTTGTTCCAGCTCTTGCTTGCGCTGTAAAAAGCCCGCAGTGGCATCTTTATCACGCGCCACACGTAACCAGTTGTTACCCAGCCAAATACCCTCAGGAGTCACCACAGACTCTACAGAGCTTAGTTTGGACTGCAGTACCAAGGCATCAGCCAAATTGTCGGCGGCATAGATATTGGCCAATAAACCATCAACGCCTTCTGCTTTGACTAGCTCACTGAGTAAGCGACCCTTATCAGCCGTGTTTTTAGCACCAGAGCCTTTACTAATCAGTAATAATTCGCCCTTCTTAAAGTCATCTAACAAGTCGATACTGGCGACCACATCATCAACTGCAATAGCCTGTAAGTAACTGCCTAAGACTGTCTCTACCGCCAATTCCCAACCCTTAGCTGGAACCACAGAGTCAGCCAGTCTCGGCTTATTTGCCAAGCCCTTATCAGCCAACCATTTTCTTTCTGACTCATCGCCCTTAGCCGCTTGCTGAAGTGCTTCAAGTGACGCTTCGCGTCCCTTGAAGGTCTGCTGTTCGCTGCGCAGCCTGTTGTAATCTGCTGCAGTTTGTTTTTCTTTCTCGCGCAATAACTGAATTGTTGCGCTCTGTTCTTGGCGCTTTTTCTCTACATCAGCGCGCGAAGCTTCAACTGCAGTGAGTTCAGTTTGCACTGCCGCCATTTCTTGCTCAGCAGGGCTATCCTGAAAACGACTCACCTCTGTTGCCAGTGCACTGCGTCTGTCATCAAGGCGACGTAAAATTTGGTCTACATGCTGAATTTTTGACTGCTGAACCTCAGCCTGCTGACGCGGGTCTGCTGCAGCCTGAGTAAATTCATCCCAAGATTGCTGCCATTGTTGCATCGCAGTTTCAGCGGTTTGCAGTAACTCTGTAGAGGATTTTTCTGCTGCCTGTGCCGTCACCAACAGAGGTTCTAGCTCCGCCTGCTCAGCTTCCCATCCAGTGGCCTTTTGCTTATCTGTATTGAGGTGCTGCTCGGCTTCAGTAAAATTATGCTCAGTTTGCTGAAGATCTTTATCTAATTCTTGAGCGCGTTGCTGAGAATGTTCAATGGCCTGCTCTAGGCGCGCAACCTCACCACCAATCTTATAAAAATTGGCTTGAATTTCATTGAACGCATCACTGGTTTGGGTAAAGTCCGCACGCAACTTTTCAATCGCGGTATCGCAACCACTGCGCTCAGTGATCAGCTTTTCATGCTCAAGCTCAAGCTTGCCAATGATTTGCTTCTGCTGTTGACCCGACTGGTCATAATCACGCCAGCGCAAGGCTAACAATTCAACCGTTAACTGACGTTCTTGCTTCTTGTATTCAGCGTATTTTTCAGCGGCCTTTGCCTGCCGCTCAAGTCGACCTAATTGACGACCTAACTCATCGCGTATGTCGGTCAGTCGCTCAAGGTTTTCTTTGGTTCGATTAATACGTGATTCGGTATCTCTGCGACGTTCTTTGTATTTAGAAATACCGGCAGCTTCTTCAATATAAACTCGTAACTCATCGGGCTTGGATTCGATTAAACGAGAAATCATACCCTGCTCGATAATCGCGTAACTGCGTGGACCCAAGCCTGTGCCTAAGAAGATATCCGTAATATCACGACGACGGCACTTGTTACCATTCAAGTAATAGTTGGCTGTGCCATCTCGAGTAACCTTACGCTTGATGGCAATTTCATTGTAGGAAGCATATTCACCGACAATACGCCCATCAGAATTATCAAACACCAGTTCAATGGAAGCCTGACCAACCGGCTTACGCCCACCTGAACCATTAAAAATAACGTCAGACATCGATTCGCCGCGCAGATTTTTAGCAGAGCTTTCGCCCATCACCCAACGCACCGCATCGATGATATTAGATTTACCACAACCATTGGGGCCTACAACTGCACAGAGGTTACTGGGGAACTGCGCGTTGGTTGGGTCAACGAAAGATTTGAACCCAGCTAATTTAATTGATTTAAGGCGCATTTTAGGTCGATTTCTTGGTCAAATTAAGTTTGCCATTTTGCTATGGCTTTTGGCTTATTCTACACAGTATAAGCACTAGGCAAAACCATTAATCGATATTTATGAAAGAATTATTCAATGGATTAAAAAGGCCACTGAAAATGATTGGAATTAAGAGTTTCTTTTAGCCTAAAAACGCCTTTAAATTAGAGTCTTTGACGAGATATCTCAAGGGCTAATGAGTACTTTCCAGAAGATAGATCTACTCGCTGAATAGCTGCCTCCCAATCCCCTACCTGAGGAGTGGCAGAACCTGTTTCAGATAGCCTTGCCACCGCTTTAACCTCATTAACACTAGAAAGATTATAGCCTTCCATTACCGCATCCGAATTGCTCAGGGTAATAGTGGTCGGCAAGTCCCCTGCCCTTAGTTTTTTCGCCGCTAGGGGCATAGGTGCACCTGAAACGGCTACGAGCGCGACAAAGACTGTTTGATTGGGGTCAAATTGAATGGCTTTATCAATACTGACTGATATCTCCACCTGCGGTGACAACTGTTGCTCAGGCTCAATACCCAATCGCTTCTGAGCACGGGCTATACCCGTTTTTAAGGCAGTAGCCGTTGGTGAGCCATGATCCATCTGTCTACTTGCTTCTTGCCAATAGGTAATAGCCAACTGCCACTGTTCGGTTTCGAACGCCTGAATACCTTTAAGCCCTAATACAGTAGGGTTTGATGAATCAATGGCAAAGGCTTTATCGATGGCTCTATTAACCTCATCGGTAAATTGGCTGTCTGCTAGCATAAAGGTGATTTCTGCATACTGAGCTAACAGATAACTATCTTCTGGCGAGGCTTTAATGGCTTGCGCATAGTGATACTGTGCGCTGGATAAGTCATTTTGTTGAACCGCACGCTTTGCCAAGAGTATCCAATAATAGATATTGTCTGGGCGCTGTGCGGCTCTTTTTTCTATGGCGCTAAATAGCTCTTGCTGTTTAAACTGCGCCTGCGGATCATCCACAGACAGCTGTGTATTTTGCTCAAGCATTTTTAGTATCTTCTCATCAGCTGCAGCCCCCAAATAATGGTAGCTGGCTAAACAAAAAATTGGCAACAGTAGTAATGAGACAGGCAAAAGCCAGCCGGATTTTCTAGGGGCTTGATTCTCATCAGCCTGTGGCTTTTGGCTATTTAACAGGAGCAATTGCTTGGCTTCCGCTATAAGCTGATCATATTGCGGCTGCTTTATTTCTTGCTGTTGAAGTTGACTCTCCAATTGCGCTTGCTGATCGCGGAAGATTTGTAAATTAGCATCAGCATCGTCCTGCACTTCCGCCTTATCATGACGCACAAAAGGGTAGACCAAGAACAAACTGGCAAGTAATAACAGCCCTGCAATTAACCACCAGATCATTGTGGGCGATCCTTTTCTAATAACTTATCGAGCTGCGCTTGCTGTTCAGCGGTCAATTCTGCGCTAACAGAACTAGCTTTAGGTTTGTTAAAGGCGTAACGCCAGACAATCAAACCACCCAATAAAACAAAGCACAGTGGCGCGAACCACAAAAACCAGGTACCTGAATTGACTTCTGGGCGATAAAGAATAAATTCTGAATAACGGGAAACCAAATAGGCTTTTATTTCATCATCGGTGTTTTGCGCCTCTAGCATGCTATAAATTTGCGCTTTCATATCCTTAGAGATAGGCGCGTTAGAATCAGCGAGATTTTGGTTCTGACATTTTGGGCAACGCAATTCGGCAACTAATTGATAGTAGCGTTCGCGCAGTGAGGGATCGGAAAAGATAACCACATCTGTACTAGCCTGTAACTGAGCCTGCTGATTAAACTGCCCATACGGAATTGCACAGAGAGCAAATACCATCAGTGAATTAACGAGCAGCGAACGAAAACTCATTTTTCTTTACCTACTAGTTGCTCATAGAGCACTTTGAATTCATCATCCCAAACGCGCTGATCAACCACCCCCACACGGCGATACTGAATAATACCCTGTGCATCGACTAGATAGGTTTCTGGGGCTCCAGTGACACCTAAATCAAAGCCCAGACTACCCTGCGCATCGACAATATTAAACTGGTAAGGATTTCCTCTTTGCTCAAGCCAACTTTGCGCCTTGGCGTCTTGATCTTTGTAATTGATACCCACAATCGCTACGCCCTGATCTGCAAGCTGATTCAGCATAGGGTGCTCAATACGACAGGCAAAACACCAGGTCGCCCAGACATTCACCAGTGTAACCTGTGATTTTAAATCTTGCTCAGATAGCAGCCGGCCATCATTGAGCGCAGGTAGTGTAAAGACAGGAAAAGCCTCTCCAACCAGTGCTGAAGGAAGTTCTGTAGGGTCGCGGTCTAGGCCCTTAAATAAAAATATACTCAACACCAAAAATACTGCCAGTGGAGCGAATAGCGCTAATCTGTTCATGCCTCTACCCTTTTATTTTCAAGCAGTGTTTTTCGTCGTCGATAACGCCGATCGGTCGCCGCTATTAAGCCGCCTAAACCAACTAAAATACCACCCAACCAGATACAGCGAATAAACGGTTTAACTTGCAGGCTCACTGCCCAAGAACCCTCAGCAAGAGGCTCGCCGAGGGAGACATAAATATCGCGCATCAAAGAGGGATCAATGGCGGCCTCGGTCATCACCTGCCCACCGGCATTGTATTGGCGCTTTTCTGGGAACAAATTTGCCACCCATTTACTACCTCTGGTCACCGTAATTTGGCCTCGGTAAGCGGTAAAGTTAGGGCCAGCCACGGGGTTAACGCCTTTAAAATCGAACTGGTAACCTGAGATTGTCGCTGAATCGCCCGGTGCCATACGCAACTCCCTAATCTCGTCATAGGCGGCATTCAAACCCACCCCCAACACCAGAATGGCCAATCCAGAATGTGCTAGCTGCATGCCTAGATAACTGTGGCTTAGTTTAGCTAACCGGGCAAAATCAGTGCCTATTTTGGCTTTCAAATCTATAGCAATAGTCGCTAGCAACCATAAGGAGATTAGCAATGTCAGACCAGCAGTGACTGAGTAACCTGAATCGGTATCGCCCAATACAAAAGGCAGTAAAAATGCACCCACAACGGCTATGGCCAGTGGCAATGGGATTTTACTCAATAAAAATTTACTGTCCGTGGCTTTCCATTTACTAAATACTGCAATACCCATGGCAACCACCAAGCCAACACTAAGTGGTACAAAGAAAAAGTTGAAGTACGGCGGACCAACGGAAATTTTACCCAATTCAAGTACATCGGCAATCAGTGGGTATAGGGTGCCAACCAGAATCATGGTTAAAGAGCTGACTAGTAGCACATTGTTTATCAACAGCATCGCCTCGCGCGACCAGCCGCTGTAAGAAGCAACCTTTTGCATTGCCGGACCGCGCAATGCGAACAACATTAACGAACCGCCAATTACCACAGCTAAAAACATCAACATAAACACCCCGCGCTCAGGGTCAGCGGCAAAGGCGTGAACGGAAGTCAAAATACCCGATCGTACTAAGAACGTACCCAGTAAACTGAGCGAAAAGGCAAAAATAGCCAGCAGTAGCGTCCAGCTACGAAATACTCCGCGCTTTTCAGTTGCCGAAACACTGTGCATGAGTGCAGTGCCAGCAAGCCATGGCATGAGCGACGCATTTTCTACCGGATCCCAAAACCACCAGCCACCCCAACCGAGCTCGTAATAAGCCCACCAGCTACCCAAGGTAATACCTATGGTTAAAAAGACCCAAGCCAAATTGATCCAGGGGCGCGACCAGCGAGCCCAGGCACTGTCGAATTGCCCACCAATAAGTGCCGCAATAGCAAAGGCAAAGGGAACCGCAAAACCTACATACCCCATGTACAACATAGGGGGGTGAATAATTAAACCTATATCCTGTAACAGCGGATTAAGATCTGAACCCTGCATTGGTGTCATGGGGAGCAGGCGTTCAAAAGGATTAGATGTCAGTATCAGAAATAGCGCAAAACCCACGGATATTGCGCCTAAAACAGAGAGTATTCGAGCCCTTAACTCTAGGGGTAGCGGGCGACTAAAGCGTGCAACTGCCGCAGTCCATCCGGCTAAAATTAACGCCCAAAGCAATAAGGAGCCCTCATGGGCCGCCCACACCGCACTGATTTTGTACTGGTTTGGAAGCTGAGTGTTAGAGTTTTGCGACACATATTTTAGCGAGAAATCATCTAGCCAAAAGGCAGCTGCCAAACAGACAAACGAAATGGCAATAAATAAAAACTGTCCATAGGAAAGGGAATGCCCAAGACGCATCCAAGCGGTGTAGCCCTTAAAGGAACCCACCATTGGCACCAATGACTGCATCAATGCCAAGCCCAGGGCGATAATTAGAGCAAAGTGCCCAAGCTCTGCAATCACTCGTAGCCCTCTTGGTACTGTTGTTGCTTTTCTTTTTGCTTCATTTCATAGGCTTTGTTCATGGCGTCAGCGACTTCTGGCGGCGTATAATTTTCATCATGCTTTGCCAACACCTGCGTGGCTTGCAAAACACTCTGATGATCCAGCTGCCCTGTAGCAATAGCTGCCTCACCCTCGGCAAATAGATCGGGCAATATACCGCTGTAACTTACCCTAAGATTGGCCATGCCGTCAGTCACCAAAAAGCTGACCTCAAGAGAATCCGTTGAACGTGCTATCGAACCTTCAACCACCATCCCTCCTGCCCTAATGGTGACATTTTCTGGCGCCTCTCCCTGAAGTACCTGAGATGGCGTAAAGAAATAATTAGCATTCTGGCCCAGCATATAAGCCATCAGACCCACTGCAACACTACTGGCAACCACAATGAGTAACACAATCTGCAGTCTTTGCTTACGAATGGGGTGCATCTGCGACCTCTTTCTGTTTTGCAGCCTGTTTACTGGCCTGCAATTTAATCTGTAATTCGATATTTCTCATTGCAGCCTGTTTTTGCCTAAGGGGTTTTACTACAAGCCCTATCATTATCACAGCTGATATTGCAAAGGATGACCATACATAGATGCCATGGCCGTTCATCCAAATCAATTGCTGTAAGCTGTCAAAGTACATTCTATTTCTCCGCCGGCTGATTTGAAACAAGCTGTTTTACCCAACTAGCACGATATTCTCGTCTTAATATCTCTGCTCTGGCGAATAAAATAAGCGCCAATGAATAAAAACTGTAAAAGCCAATAATCATGACCACCAGTGGCGCAAACATATCAGGATGCATGCTGGGCGCACCGGTAAATTTAATAGTGGCTGGCTGATGAAGCGTTTGCCACCAGTCAACAGACTTGTAGATTATAGGTACGTTAACCATCCCAACTAGACTCAAAACCGCGCCCGCTTTGTCGGCCGCTTCATTATTTGAATAAGTATGCCTAAGGGCTATCACGCCAAAGTATAGGAATAATAAAATAAGCATGGAGGTAATTCGCGCATCCCAAACCCAATAGGTACCCCAGGTCGGCTTACCCCAAATTGCGCCAGTAACCAGCGCTATAAAGGTTAGCGCAGCGCCAATCGGCGCAGCAGAGCGCATCAGCATAAAGGATAATTTAATTCGCCAGATAAGACCCACTGCACCTGAAATTGCCATAATATAGTAACCGGCAAGAGCGACTACTGAGGCAGGAACATGTAGGTAAATAATACGAAAACTATTGCCCTGCTTAGCATCGGGTGGCGCAATAGCCAACCCCCAAACAAGACCGGTAACCAAAAGCGCTAAAGTGGCAACCGCTAACCATGGCAACCAACGCTGGGTTTTCTGATAAAACCAACGGGGTGACCCTAAGCGGTGAAACCAAGTCCATTGCAAATTAAAATTCATTTAATTCAATAACCCTTTTAAATAATTAACCATTCTTAGCAATCCTAAGACCGGCTGAAATAGCGAGCGGACATAACACAATGGCTACCGCTAAAAGTGCAGCCAACATAGCGAGCGGGGCAAGCCAATTAAGGCCATCCACCGCAGCTTGAATAGTTGCACTACCAAATATCAATACTGGCATATACAGAGGCATAACCAGCAATGCCAATAAAACCCCTCCCTGCCGTGGTAGAGTCAGAGCAGCACCCACTGCACCAATTAAACTTAGCACTGCAGTTCCCAGCGCAAGGCTGAGCATCATTGGTACCATCGCTGAAATAGGCAAGGAAAACCAAATAGCTATCACTGGTGAAAGCAGGGTTAGTGGTAACCCAATAACCAGCCAGTGGGCGGTAATTTTTCCCAAAATTGGCATCATTAACAAATTCGGGCTTATTAATAGTTGCTCAAGGGAGCCATCTGCATAGTCTTCACTAAATAGACGCTCTATAGAAAGCAACGTAGCCAGCAATGCCAGAATCCATATTAGCCCCGGTGCTATAGCCGATAACTTATTTGCCTCTGGTGCTATGGCAAGCGGCACCATAACAGCCACTAACAGGAAAAACATCAGCGGCTTACTTAAATCACCTCTATCTCGCTGAGCTATAAGTATATCTCTGTAAAGATAGGCTTTAAATCCACCCGAGAGGTTATTCGCCATCAAGCCACCTCCACGAGAGGTTCTAGCTTGTAATTACGGGTTGTCACCTGGGCTAGATCTTGATGAGATGAGAACAGAATTGCACCACCCTGAGCTAGATGCTGGTTCATGCAACGCTCAACTAATTCAACACCCTGCTTATCCAGCGAGGTTAACGGCTCATCTAATAACCAAAGTTTTGCCTGTGACGTTATTAGGCGCGCTAAGGCAACGCGACGCTTTTGTCCGGCAGAAAGATTAGCACAGTGTATTTGCGCATATTCGCTGAGACCTACCGCCTCAAGAGCAGCAGAAATTTTTTCACAGGATGTATTATTTGGGCTCATCCAGCGAAGATTTTCTTCGACCGTCAGAGCGGCTTTGACCCCTGACTGGTGGCCTATAAAGAGAACATCAGAAAGATACTCATACCGACAGTCGCTCAATGGCTGCTCGCGATAACTTATCTGCCCTGAGCTTGAGGGCAAAATAGCCGTCAATAACTGGAATAAGGTGGTTTTACCAGAGCCATTTACACCCAGTATTTGCATGGCTTCGCCAGCTTTAAGCTCAAAGTCTACCGGCTGAAAAAGAACGGCATCATTGCGCTCAAAAGCCAAGCTTTCCACTTTAAGAACAGTATGAGTAGTCAATGGACTGTTTTATCCTAAAAAAATTAGAACAGTATTATGCCAAAAAACAGCAGGAAATGCTGTGGGCATTAGAAATGTTTATGAAACCGTTAGCTAATCTTAAAAATCCTCATAATCAAAATCTTTAACCTCACGATCAATTTTCGATTGTTCAAGCTTTTGCTCAAGACGCTTTCTAGAATGACTGCTCTGCTTAAACTTTTCTTTTAGCAAAGAACCGTCTTCGGAACTAGCATTTGAGGCCATGTTTGTCGATTGATGATCTGAAAAATCATAACCCGAAGCAAATTCTACAACTTCTTCTATATCACTAGACATAGAAACTCCTATTATCCACGTAAATAAATAGTCTGTCTTTTGACCCAATGAAAAGATCATCAAGCCACTCAATAAGTTATATTTTCCGTACGAACATTAACCAACAGAGGATCATCAGGATTATTTATTTATTCTTTTATTAATAGCTGGTTGGATAAATAGCGTAAATTTAGAGCCTACTCAGCAAAATATTGACTAGATGGAGTCAATGGTTTGAGATGAAACAGTATGCGATCTACAATGCATTAAACTTGAGAGATCCTGATGCAAATATATTTAGTCGGCGGCGCAGTCCGCGACAGCTTAATCAACTATCCTAGTAGCGAAAATGACTGGGTAGTGGTGGGTGCCACCCCAGAACAGATGACAGATCTGGGGTATAAGCCTGTAGGTCAGGATTTTCCAGTGTTTATTCACCCTAAAACCGGTGAAGAATATGCACTGGCTAGAACCGAAAGAAAATCCGGACATGGGTACAAAGGTTTTGAATTTTATACCTCAACCGAAGTCAGTCTCGAAGAGGATTTAATTCGGCGGGATTTAACCATCAATGCCATGGCCCAAGACGATGAAGGTCATATTATTGATCCCTTTGACGGACAGAAAGATCTGGCACATAAGCTGTTACGCCATGTCTCAGAAGCTTTCACCGAAGATCCATTAAGAGTATTGAGAGTCGCACGATTTGCAGCCCGCTATGCGCATTTAGGATTCACTGTAGCCCCAGAAACCATGGAGTTAATGAAATCCATAGTGGCCAAGGGTGAGATGGAATTTCTGGTAGCCGAAAGAGTATGGAAAGAAACCAGTCGCGCTCTCGCAGAGCAGTCGCCTCAGGTGTTTTTTGAAGTGCTCAAAGCCTGCAATGCTCTCGAGGTGTTGTTACCTGAAGTCGATGCACTGTTTGGTGTTCCTCAGCGCGCTGACTACCATCCTGAGATTGATACCGGCATCCATACCCTTATGGCACTGAAAGCCGCCACCAAACTCACCGACTGCGAAGCGATTCGGTTTGCGGTATTGGTGCACGATGTGGGCAAAGCCATAACTCCTGAAGATGTTCTTCCGAGTCATTCGGGTCATGAAAAACGCGGATTACCTCTGGTTAAAGCGATCTGTGATCGTTTAACTGTGCCCAATAAACATCGCCAGTTGGCAATGTCAGTGACTGAGTTTCATCTTCACTGTCACCGAGCATTAGAACTTAAACCTGCAACATTACTTAAGCTATTTCAAAGTATTGGCGCCATTCGATCGCCTGATAAATTAATAGATTTCATAACCTGCTGTGAAGCAGATATCAAAGGGAGAGCTGGATTTGAAGATGCTGCGTACCCTTCTAAAGATTATCTGCTGGCCGCCCTTGAGGCAGTGAGTCAGGTTGATATCTCAGATCTTGTTGATCAGGGCGTAAGCGGTGCTGAAATTGGTAAGCAACTTAATCAGCGTCAAATACAACATTTAACCGAATTTAAGACCAATAACGGAATATGATCCTATGGCTAAGCCGAATAAACGTGAAAAAATTGTTTTAATTACCGGTGCCGCCCGTCGTATTGGTGCCAATATTGCCCATCTGTTTCACCAGGCCAATTATAGGGTAGTGATTCACTACAACCAATCTGCTGTTGATGCTGATAAGTTATGCGAATCACTCAATCAAAAAGACGCTGATAGCTGTCTGATGGTGCAAGCCAATTTAAGTAGCCCCTCTGGAATTGAAAAAATAGCTAAGTTAGTGGCCAGCCTAGGAAGACTAGATGTGTTGGTTAACAACGCCTCAAGTTTTTATCCAACGCCCCTTGAGGACTGTGATCAAGCTCAGTGGGATGATTTAATTGGCAGTAATTTGCGCGGGCCCTTCTTCCTAACCCAAAAACTCAGTTCACTGCTAAAAAAATATTCCGGATCTGTGGTGAACATTTCAGATATGCATGCCCGTCAAGCACTGGCTAATCACCCTATATATACCATTGCCAAGGCAGGCAATATCGCAATGACAAAAACGCTTGCACTGGAGCTAGCCCCTGAAGTGAGAGTTAATTCAGTAGCCCCGGGTGCCATTTTGTGGCCTGAGCATGAAGAGGATGATATTGAAAAACAACAGGCTGTTCTTAGCAATGTCCCAATGGGACGCTTGGGTAGAGAATCGGATATCGCTGATGCGGTATTTTTTCTTGCGATAGATGCCAGCTATGTGACTGGGCAAACCATTGCCGTAGATGGCGGTAGCTCAACCAGCCTTTAGCTGCTAACTAGACGGCCAGTTAAAATCAACTGGCCATAGTTTCTGGCTTTGCTTATCAAAGGCCTGCCAATGCTCAGTCATGGTTTGATGGGTTTCTGGATGCAACATCTGTGGCGCCAATTCTGCCAACGGCTGAAGAACAAAAGCATTCTTTAATACTTCGTTTCTGGGCAATCGAATCCCATCAATTTCACCCACTAAATCATCAACTGTTAGGATATCTATATCTAGGCTACGCGGGCCAAACTTGGGGGCACTGCGATCACGCCCATTACAGTCTTCGATATGCTTTAAAATTTTGGTAATTTCACCCACAGACTGATCAGCTTGAATACCCACAACCAAATTATAAAAACTATCACCCTCAAAACCTACAGCAATAGATTCAAAGACCGTGGAAATTTCTAATTCACCAAAGGAATCCGACAGCGCATCAAGAGCGGCACAAATATGCTGCTCTCGATCAATATTGCTACCTAAGCTTAGGTATATGCGTGCCATTAAATAGGCACTCCAGCTGGCTTTTCACCGCGCTCCAACAGAATGCCCACATCCTTTGAACCACGCAAGGCGCCAGGCTTACTCACCCGAAGTCGCAGCCAGGGAACAGAAAATTCATTCATAACAATAGCCGCAACTTCTTCTGCCATTCGCTCAACCAGCAAAAACTCGCTTTGCTCGATAAAAGCAATAAGACGTTTAGCAATCGACTTATAATTTAATGCATACTGAATATCGTCTGTTTCACCCGCTTTTCGAATATCATGGGCCATCTCAAGATCTAAACTGACTGTTTGCTTAACTTCGCGCTCCCAGTCATAGATGCCAATAATAGTCTCTATTCGCAAGTCTCTTATGTAAACAATATCCATTAATTGGTTCCTTAAATTGAAGAAAGGCTTTGCAGAGGCCAGCGCGGTGTTACCGATAACGACAGTTCGCTGCGCTCACCCGCCAGTAACCGCTGACAACCCGCATAGGCGATCATAGCACCATTATCAGTGCAAAACTCGTGACGAGCATAGAAAACCTGCGCATCAAATTGCGTTAACTCAGCCTCTAATTTGTGGCGTAGACGCTTGTTAGCAGAAACACCACCGGCAATCACCAACCGTTTCATATTAGTTTGCTTTAAAGCCCGCTTACATTTGATGGATAGCGTATCCACCACGGCCTCTTGAAACCCCGCACAGATATCATAGGTAGTCTGCTGATCCGGAAGCACATCATCGCCACGATGCTTTTCGATCAAATTTCTAGTATGAGTTTTAAGCCCAGAAAAACTAAAATCTAAACCCGGTTTATCGGTCATCGGTCTTGGGAAATCAAAACGATTGAGATTGCCATTTTCAGCCAATTTGGCTAACACTGGGCCACCGGGATAATCTAGATCCAACATTTTAGCGGTTTTATCAAAGGCCTCACCAGCAGCATCATCAAGAGACTCACCCAAAAGCTGATAGTCACCAATACCCTTCACTGAAACTAGCTGGGTATGCCCCCCAGAAACTAACAGAGCTACAAAGGGAAACTCTGGGGGCTTGTCTTCCAACATAGGCGCCAGTAAATGACCTTCCATGTGATGAACACCCACTACAGGGATATCCAGGGTAAAACCTAAGGCAGTGGCCATAGAGCCACCTACCATTAATGCCCCCATCAACCCGGGGCCTGCGGTATAGGCAATGCCATCCAGTGCCTGCTTGGTGATGCCGGCTTCAGCAAGCACCTGATTAAACATAGGCAAAATCTTTCGCACATGGTCGCGAGAGGCCAACTCAGGGACAACGCCACCATACTCAGCATGCAAAGCCACCTGAGAGTATAAACAATGGGCAAGAAGACCCCTTTCGCTATCATAGATAGCGAAACCGGTTTCATCGCAGGATGTTTCAATTCCTAATACAAGCATTGTGTTTTTTTAATCTATGGTTTTAGCCTGCAACTTTAACCTCAAAGCGAGTTTCTGTGAACCCAGTTGCCACTATTTTTTCATTAGAAAAACTGCCCATGGAGAGTATAAATCGGGCTTGAATAGTGAATTTTGACTAAAAACCACTCAATAACCACCCAAAATTGCAGTTAAAGGTAAAAAGATTTTGCATCAATAAGGGGAAATGTATAGACTACGCGCCCTTAATACCAGTGAACAGAAAGTTCAGTGAATTTTAATTACTACAACAGGATTATGCATCAATGCCAAGTGTGCGTATTAAAGAAAATGAGCCGTTTGACGTCGCCCTAAGACGTTTCAAGCGTTCATGCGAAAAAGCAGGAATTTTAGCCAAGGTTCGCTCAAAAGAATTTTATGAGAAGCCAACTTGGGAACGTAAGCGCAAAGGCGCAGCAGCTGTTAAGCGTAACCTTAAAAAGGTTTCTCGCGAATCACGCAAGTTCCAACGGTTGTACTAAACCCTCGCTAACCGCAGAGTTTAGAGCAAAATATATAGCAAAGAGCGCCTTGAGGCGCTTTTTGTGTTTCTAGCTATCGACGCTGATAAAATAAATTTTTATTCGAAGGTGTAATCAATGAGTCTTAAACAACAGATCCATACTGCGATGAAAGAAGCTATGCGTGCCAAAGAAAAGGCTCGACTAGGTGCAATTCGACTGATTCAAGCGGAAGTTAAGCGTATTGAAGTTGATGAGCGAATCGAGATTGATGATCAAAGACTGATTGCCATCATGGATAAAATGATCAAACAGCGTCGAGACTCTATCGCTCAATATGAAGCTGCGGGTCGTCAAGAGCTTGCAGATATCGAAGTGGCGGAAATTGATGTTATTCAAGACTTCCTCCCTACCGCTCTCACCGAGCAAGAAATTAATGACCTAATTCAACAGGCTATAGCCTCTACAGGCGCAGAATCAATGCGTGATATGGGCAAGGTAATGGGTATTTTGAAACCGCAAATTCAGGGCCGAGCAGATGGCGGCGTTGTCAGTGGTGCAGTAAAAAAAGCCTTAGTCTAATAAACGCTGTTTATTTCCTTAAAGAACCCGTTACACTGTATCTTTAACTAGCACATTAACATCACTGCTTCGATTGGGTATATGGCGGGTTTAATTCCACAAACATTTATAGATGATCTCTTAGATCGCGTCGATATTGTCGACGTGGTTAACAGCCGTGTTCCGCTCAAAAAAACCGGCAAAAGTCATAAGGCCTGCTGCCCTTTTCACGAAGAAAAAAGTCCCTCATTCACCGTTGCTCAAGACAAACAGTTTTATTACTGTTTTGGCTGTGGCGCCGGCGGCAATGCATTGGGTTTTATTATGGAATTTGATCGTATCGATTTTTTACCCGCGGTAGAGTTATTAGCAAAAAATGCGGGTATGGAAATTCCCAGAGAAGCCGTAGCCAATCCGAAGGCCAAACAGCATCGCGATGATCTTTACAGTGTAGTCACCGAGGCTGATAAATTTTATCGCCAAAAACTGCGTGGTGAAGAAGCTAAACAGGCGGTAGCCTACTTAAAAGCGCGCGGCTTAACCGGAAAAATTGCAGCCCAGTTCGGTATCGGATTTGCACCACAGGGCTGGGATAATCTACTCAAAGCTGTGGGCACCAAAGAAGAAAAAATAAAACTACTAGCTGACTCAGGCATGTTGGTGGTCAAACCCGAAGAAAAGAAGCAATACGACCGCTTTAGACATCGCATCATGTTTCCTATTCGCGATCAGCGCGGGCGAACCCTAGGCTTTGGTGGCCGTGTTCTAGACGACAGCACGCCTAAGTACCTCAACTCACCGGAAACCCCTATCTTTCACAAGGGTAGAGAGCTGTATGGCTTATATGAAGCCCGCCAGGCACTCAAAGAAATACCCTATTTGTTGATGGTAGAGGGATACATGGACGTGATCGCTCTTGCACAGTTTGGTATCCATAATGCAGTTGCCACTTTAGGAACCGCACTTACCGAAAATCATCTGCAAAAATTATTTCGATACACCAGTGAAATTGTATTCTGCTTTGATGGTGATAATGCGGGAAGACGTGCGGCATCACGCTCACTTGATATTGCATTGCCAGAAATGCGCGATGGAGTGACCGCAAAATTTTTGTTCCTTCCCGATGGTGAAGACCCTGATACCATGGTCAGAAATTTAGGTTCAGAGAAATTCCAAACGCAGATTCAAAATGCCACACCATTATCGGAATTTTTGTTTGAAGAGCTCAGCGAAGGCATAAATATAGAAACCGGCGAAGGCAAAGCCAAACTTAGTAAATTAAGCGCACCTAAAATCAATAGAATACCCGCAGGTGTGTTCAAACAGCTTATGCTTGAAGAGCTTTCAAGAAAAACCAGTATTGCTGTAGATGACCTCAAAACCTATGTCGAAACCCATGGCGGCCCGACAAATCAGCCATCCCAGACCTCTCAGCCCAATCAGACTGCCCCATCCTACGAACAGGATTCAGATGTTCAGACCTGGGAATCGGCGCCTATTCCCGCAGAGGATGATTATGGTATTTCTGACATAGGCTATGATCAAAAAACATCAAAAATTCGCCTTACACCCATAAAACATCTGACTGCCCTGCTAATTAATCATCCGCAATTAGCTGAACATATTGATAGCGCAGATTTACTTTTCAATTCATCAGATGTAGACACTCAGCTATTTTTAAAATTATTAAATGTGGTACAAAGTAATCCACAATACAAACCCTCCCATATATTTGCCTACTGGCATGGTACTTACAGTGACTCACAGGAAACCCAGATTTTACAAGATCTGGCTGCTAGTGAGCTCTATCACCCGCCCTCCGGCACTGGAAGGGATGATAATCAGGAATTCTGTGATGCATTGAATCATGTCTTAAAAGAGGCCTTTTACCAACTGCCTGCCAATAAAAAAGTCGCCCATTTACTGGATCAAGAAAAACTTGATGAGAGCCAGGTAAAACAACTGTATAAGCTCAGATTAGAACTGCCGGAAGATGAAAAATCAGCGGCATTAAAAGAACAAATTAAACAGCGGTTACTAGCCCAGCAATAAAAAAAGGCAATATCTGCTGTATTTACTAAAATTACTGCGACATTAGAATAAATTTTCGATATAATTACGCGCCATTTCAAGCGCATAAAAGACAGTATAAAAACTATGAGCGATAATCTAAAAAATCAGCAATCCGGAATTAAAGATCTTATTGCCAAGGGCCGTGAGCAGGGTTACCTGACCTACGCCGAAGTTAACGATCACTTGCCTGAAGGCATTGCAGATCCCGAGCAAGTAGAAGATATCATTCAAATGATTAATGATATGGGCATCACTGTTTTTGAAACTGCGCCTGATGCTGAATCTCTTTTGATGATTTCCGGGGTTAATACTCCCGATGAGGTTGCCGCCGCTGAAGCTGCAGCCGCCCTAGCCTCTGTAGAATCTGAACAGCATAGAACAACCGACCCAGTGCGTATGTATATGCGTGAAATGGGCTCCGTTGAGCTACTTACCAGAGAAGGCGAAATTGAAATCGCCAAGCGTATTGAAGAAGGCACGCGAGAGCTAATGTCAGCAGTTTCCGACTGGCCATCGACTGTCGCCGCTGTTATTGCAGAATGGGATCAGGTGTTAGCCGGTGAACGCAAGCTAACTGACCTCATCAGTGGTTACCTCAACCCAATGGAGCATGTACCCTCAGCACTAGCTCAACAGCAGGCCGCTGAAGCCGCTGAAGCCGAAAGAATTGCCAACGGTGGAGCCGTCGTTGAAGACGAAGAGGAAGAAGAAGAAAATGAAGGCGGTCTAGATCCTGAAGAAGCTAACCGTCGCTTCGAAGAAATTAGAGCGCAGTTAAGCAAAACAGAAAAATATATTGCTCGTTACGGTCGCGATGGAAAATCTTCTAAAGAAAACCTAGAGCAACTCTCTGATGTTTTTAAATACCTCAAGCTAACGCCCCGTCAATTCGATCCATTAATTGCCATGGTTAAGAATGCCGTTGATAAAATTCGCTTACAAGAACGCGCCATCATGCGCCTCTGCTTGCGCTATGCAAAAATGCCACGTAAAGACTTTATCAAAAGCTTCCCTAACAATGAAACCAATATGGAATGGGTTACTCAGCTGATTGAAAGCAATGCTGATTGGTCAAAAGGGCTAAAAAATCAAGAAATTGAAATCCTTCGCTGTCAAAGAAAGTTAGCGCAGGTTGAAGCTAACAGTCAGCTGAGTATTGCTCAAATTAAAGATATTAACCGCCGCGTGACTATGGGTGAAGCCATGGCTCGTCGTGCGAAAAAAGAGATGGTAGAAGCTAACTTGCGACTAGTAATCTCGATTGCTAAAAAATATACCAACCGCGGTTTGCAGTTCCTTGATCTTATTCAGGAAGGTAATATCGGCCTAATGAAAGCGGTCGATAAGTTTGAATATCGTCGCGGTTATAAGTTCTCGACCTATGCTACCTGGTGGATTCGTCAGGCAATTACTCGTTCAATTGCTGACCAAGCAAGAACCATTCGTATCCCAGTGCATATGATTGAAACCATTAACAAACTGAATCGTATTTCCCGCCAAATGCTACAAGAAATGGGCCGTGAAGCCACGCCTGAAGAGTTAGCAGAGCGCATGGAAATGCCAGAAGATAAAATTCGTAAAGTGCTTAAAATCGCAAAAGAACCCATCTCAATGGAAACGCCCATTGGTGAAGATGAAGATGCAAATATTGGTGATCTTATCGAAGATACCACCATTGCCTTGCCGGTTGATGAAGCCACTAAATCGAACCTTACCGACTCTACACGCAACGTACTTGGCAGCCTAACCGCTCGTGAAGCCAAGGTACTAAGAATGCGTTTTGGTATCGATATGAATACAGATCATACCCTTGAAGAAGTAGGTAAACAGTTTGATGTAACCCGTGAGCGTATTCGTCAAATCGAAGCCAAAGCTTTACGTAAACTACGTCATCCGACTCGCTCGGATCACTTGCGCAGCTTTATCGACGAATAAATAAGAAAACTGCTAAAACTATCGCTTTGTAATCTAGAATAAACACAAAGCGTTTTAGCATGCCGTTTACGGCAAAAAAATTGAATAAAAGTTAACGCAGTATTTTTGTAGGTAGGCTAGGAGCCGCAGAGCAATTAGAGTGAGCATACGCAATGTATGTGATCGAGAATTGTGAGCACGCGACACCGCCTAGCGGCAAAAAGACAATCAAAAGTTAACGTAGTATTTTTGTTGGTAGGCCAGGAGCCGCACAGCAATTAGAGTAAGCATACGTAGTGTATGTGATCGAGAATTGTGAGCACGCGACAACGCCTAGCGGTAAAAAGACAAGTTAAAGGGCCCATAGCTCAGCTGGTTAGAGCAGTCGACTCATAATCGATTGGTCGTAGGTTCAAGTCCTACTGGGCCCACCATTATTTCTACCAAATAGATCAATCGACAAATAAGTTTTATCGATTGCCATTCAGAAAAAACATACCAAAAAAAACCACACGAATGCAGGTTTTTTTTAGATATTTTTATACTATAGACTAAAAAGTTAAACCAATTGATAATCCATTAAGTTCGACACCTTCCTTATCTATATATTTCATATACTCAAGATTTAGCCCATTAGAAAAATCAACACCTAAACCATATGACAAATCATCTTCTGAATCTGATTCTGAGATAAAAGAGTTACTGAGCTCAATCTTTCCTTTGGTCACACCAATAGCAAAGTATGGTTTAGTTGTACCTTCAGATTGGTGAATTTTAATATATGCACCAAACATATTCTTAATTTTAAAGTCAACATTGTTGAAATCATCTGACCCCGCGCTGAGCCCCAATCTAAATTCACTAGTCATATTAGGACTTAAACTAGATCCAATTTTTCCTATAATAATTTTGGGGCTTGGCCCATCTACGCCATCCTCTTCGATCTCAACAGAAGCTAAATTTATACCTTTGTAACTTTCTGCATGAGCTACTGAACACATAATCAAAGCGAAGAATATTCCTGTTATTTTTTTCATTTTTATTCCTTATTTTATTTGAGGATAAATTTTTTACTATATAGACAACAATCAACTTGTATAAATTTTGACCGCTCACCTACGTTATACATATCCATAAGTTATTCATTAGCGCAAGTTCAAGTAAGTTGTCGATTTACTTACATAAAAATCGAAGATGTGCTTCAGGATTTCCAAAACAGGATCAATCGACTCATAAACAATTGGTCGTAGGTTCAAGTACTACTAGTCCTTTGTACCCAAAGGGTGCACCATTATTAAAAATAATCTTCTAATAAAAAACTCTGTGAAATCATTTTAAAATTTGTTTCGAATTTTGCACTCCGCCTAATTACTGTTAAAGTTTAGGCAAGTCAGAATAAAAATTTTTGTTTTACTTAAGGTTCACAGATGCAAAAACTTGGTTTCCTTTTTGTTGTAATGATTTACCTAACTTCCTGTGCTGCACCCAATACAGTTAAAGTAAATTATGACTCCGCTGAAATATCAGCAGAGGCCGCATTGCAAAGAGAACTGGCCCTCAATAAAATTCTAAGTTACAAAAAACGCCTTAATACAGTGTCTTACCCGATCCTTAGGGCCGCTACAAAGTTTTGCTCCGCCAAAAGATCCTATTCCATGGGTGCTCGCGGATCCTCTAGCAGTGACTACAAAGATGCCTGGCGAACCACAGCCAATAAAATTTTTGGTGGTGATGAATATACTGTGACATGGGTTGCCGAACAGGGTCCTGCCGCCAAGTCAGGACTCGCTGTCGATGATCAAATTCTATCAATTAATGATGTTGATTTTGGTACTAGTAATCAACAACACAATAAATTCTACGCAGAAGCCAGTCGAATCACTAAAAATACCGCACCTATTAAATCCTTACTAGTAAAACGCGGCGATCAGCTGCTTGAAATGGATATTAGGCTCGAGACAATCTGTGGCTATCCCGTGGTTCTTCGAGAGAGTGATGCGGTCAATGCCTATGCCGATGGCAAACGTATCATAATTACCAAAGGTATGATGCGCTTCGCACAACAGGACCAAGAATTAGCTTTAGTCGTTGCCCACGAGCTAGGTCATAACCTCATGGGGCATCTCGACAAGAAAAAGACCAATCATATGCTAGGTACCATTATTGATTTAGCGGCAGCTGCCAACGGTGTCAGTACTCGCGGCACATTTGCCAATATGGGGTCAAGGGCGTTTTCACAGGATTTTGAAGCTGAGGCTGACTATGCTGCCCTGTATTATATGAATGCAGCAGGCCTTCCACTGGAGGGTTCTGCCAACTTTTGGCGGCAGATGGCGGCAGAACACCCGGGTAGTATTGGCACAAGCCACTCAGCGTCCCACCCAGCGACCTCTGAGCGCTTTCTAGCCATTTCTAATACCATCGCCGAGATAAACCAGAAGATCAGCGCTGGACTCCCTGTAGAGCCTAATCTAGGTAAATCAAAATAATCTTTGAATACTATCGACTGAGCGCCCGTTCGGCCTTATCAACTAGTCCCGCTGCATGATTCATAACATGAAAAATAATGGTTTGTTCATTACTGCCTGAAATAAGATGCGCGCCAGGCCCAGATGCATAAATGGCAACATCTTCACCTGAATGGGTCTCGGAGGTTAATGGCACTAGAGATTCCTGAAAAAAACCGGGCTGAGTAGTATCCATACCCGTTAAATTGGCTCGCCCAGCATATACTGGGCCGTCGTAGCATTCATCAGCATCGGTTTCCATACCTAAATGACGATGTCCTCGCCCATTGGCATAACCCAAAGTGGTGTAGGGTAAATTATCCACAGCTAACGAAGGTTTTGTTTGCCCCAATGGAACAACCTTACCCAAAATAGGATTACCGCGCTTGGGATAACCGGCCATAGTAAACACATGCCCATGATCGGCAGTGACTATAATCAGGGTATCATCGCCATCAGTTGACTGCATAGCCACATCAATGGCATTTGATAGCTCAATAGTATCTGATAATGCGTTATAGGCGTTTCCTACATGGTGCGCATGATCAATCCGCCCCGCTTCTACCATTAAGAAAAAACCTTTCGAGTTTTTTTGTAAAACCTTAATGGCATTTGCAGTCATTTCACTTAATGAAGGTTGCTGATAGCCATTATGCTTGCGATTGGCTTCAAATCTCATATGAGAGGGGCTAAATAAACCTAATATCTGTGTTGCCTCTTCAAAGTTCGTGGCATCAAAGTCAGTTCGATTATCAAGGTAGGTACCCAGAGGATTAATTTGTTTCCATTCATCCACTAGATTACGGCCATCAGGTCGAGTACCCATGCTATCTTCTGCTTCTTCGATCGCCGGTAAAAAATGTCGCAAGCCGCCACCCATAACCACCTCAATACCATCTGTTTTAGCACCTGGATAACGTTGATTTAGATTAGACTGGTAAGCTATAAATTGAGCAGCAATATCCTGGCAACCAGTATCAATTGCTGACTGGGACATTTCTGAGGGGTCTTCCCAATCTCTATCTGGTGACTTTGCATAGGTGGCTGCTGGGGTTGCGTGGGTTACTCGAGCAGTAGTAACTATACCTGTAGATAGACCGGCAAGCTCGGCCAAATCTAGTGCAGAAATAAGCTCATTACCCGCTTGGGTTTCGCACTTTCCTCGACTAACCTGTTCCGAAATACCGACAATACCTCGATTAGTTTTCACACCACTCATCATAGCCGTCATGGTGCTTGCTGAATCGGGCACCTGAGTATCAACTGCATAGGTTTTGGCTAAGCCAGAGAAAGGAAAATTATCAAAACTCAGATTATTTTCTTCACCGAGTAATCCATTGCGTTGACCCTCAAAAATACGCGAAGCAGTGACTGTAGTCAGGCTCATACCGTCGCCGACAAATAATATAATATTCTTAGCCGCACCAAGCTGGTTCTGTATCTTTTCAGCCGCAAGCCTCTTTTTCTCGAGCTCTGTTATCGAGGATTGAAACCAAGGGTTTGCCTTATCCGTTAACTGAAGATCGTGGTTATTTGGTGGAGAAACCTCATTAGTAGCCCTATCGCAGCCAGCGATGGCCAAAAGTGCGATAAAAATAAGTCTTTTCATTCGGTTTCCCTGTTTACGAAAAATTATTCTGCAAAGAGTCATTATACAAACTCAATGTTTAAATTTTATTAAAGTTTTGCATTGCCTTGACTAGGCAGTAGTTTACCTGTTTTTTCGCACAACTATGCTAGTTTTGCATTTTAAGTCTATGATAGTATTAATGGGTCTTTCAGACGTCCCAGCGTTAACTTCAATACGATTAACAACATTTTTATTCTAGCCATGGAATGATCATCTATGAACATATCAGCAAAGGAACAGGCTTTCCTTGAGCGCAACCAATTACCTCCAGCCTATTTGGATGCGGCAAAACAATGGTTCTCACCAATAGTCGACTCAATTATTGCTGAATATAATGACAACAAAACTCCTCGGATTATAGGCATTAATGGCTGCCAAGGTTCCGGCAAATCAACCCTTGCAGACTATTTATGTACCGCTGTTTCTGAACAGCTAAACCTTAAAACTGTGGCACTTTCACTGGATGACTTTTACTTAACCCAATCCGAACGTAATGCACTCGCCAGACAAATTCATCCCCTACTGGCAACCCGAGGTGTACCTGGCACCCATGATGTCGAGTTAGCAATCCGCTGTGTAAAACATTTATTGGCCGGTGAAAAAGCCTTAATTACACGCTTTGATAAAAGCATTGATGATCGCGTCCCTCATGATCAGTTGCAATCCATTGAAGAACCCGTAGGGCTTATTGTATTAGAGGGTTGGTGTTTAGGCGCGCTTCCCCAGAAACCAGAAGCTCTCACCAATGCCATTAATGCGCTTGAGAATGAAGAAGATGCCGATGCCGTTTGGCGCAGCTATGTGAATCAGGCGCTAATAAATGAGTACCCGGATCTGTTTAACTTGGTAGATGAGCTTATTATGCTGCAAGCTCCTTCATTTGATACCGTATTCAACTGGCGACTTGAGCAGGAACAGAAGTTAGTTAAGCGACTCGCGAAAGAAGGTCTGAGCCCCCAATCAGGGATAATGAATGAGCAACAGATTAGGCGTTTTATTAGTTATTTTGAACGGGTAACTGAAAATAGCTTACAAGAAATGCCCCAGCGTGCTGATCATTTATTTACACTAGGGCTATCCCGAGACATAACCAGCTACACACAAAACTGATAAAAGCGACCTTACAATTACCAGTTTAGCGCGAGTTTTTTTAGTTAAATGCGTGACGCAGAACAATAGTTTCTACGCGATCTGGACCCGTGGAAACGATATCTACAGGTGCTCCGATTAGGTCTTCAATTCGACTGATATAGCCTGGGCATTTGCCGGTAATTTGTCCAGCGACTGAACACCCACTGTGACATCATTCCATCCGGGTAGTGTTTCATAAACGGGAACAATACCCTCGAAGTCGTCAGCATGGTTAGGGTTGTTAACAGGGTTGCCCTGAGAATCCACATAACCGACACAGATATTAACTTCTTCTAAGCCATCCAAGACATCCAGTTTAGTCAGGCAGATGCCGGTAATACTATTGATGCGAACTGCACGTCTTAGCGCAACTGCATCAAACCAACCACAGCGACGCTCACGGCCAGTTGTAGTGCCAAATTCATGGCCTTTTTCACCTAAATAGTTGCCTATTTCGCAGTGAAGTTCTGTTGGGAATGGCCCAGAGCCGACACGCGTAGTGTAGGCTTTGGTAATACCTAACACATAATCAAGATACATAGGACCAAAACCACTTCCGGTGGCTGTACCGCCGGCAGTAGTATTCGATGAGGTCACAAAAGGATAGGTACCATGATCGATATCGAGTAGCGATCCCTGTGCACCCTCAAATAATATGTTTTCGCCTGCCTCGCGTGCAGTGTGAAGAATATCCGTTACATCAGCCATCATTGGCAGCAACGCCTCAGCCCATGTTTTTGCTAGTGCTAGAGTTTCATCAAAGTCTACAGGCTCAACCTTGTAGTATTGAGTTAAGGCAAAATTATGGTACTCAAGTACAGTGGCAAGTTTTTCGGCGAAACGATCCATATTCACCATATCACTAAGGCGAAGTGCTCTTCGTGCCACCTTATCTTCGTAGGCTGGACCAATACCACGACCAGTGGTACCAATTTTCGACTTGCCTAATGACTGCTCGCGGGCCTGATCTATGGCAATGTGATAGGGTAAAATCAGCGGGCAGGATCCAGACACTTTCAAACGTTCACGAACCTCAACACCACGCTCTTCAAGCATGTTGATTTCTTTGAATAGAGCATCGGGTGCCAATACCACACCATTGCCGATTACGCAGGTCACATGATCACGTAAAATGCCCGAGGGTATCAGATGCAGAGCAGTTTTCTTGCCATCAATAACCAATGTATGACCAGCATTGTGACCACCTTGGAATCGAGCGACCATTGAAGCCTTATCGGTCAGTAGATCAACAATTTTTCCCTTACCTTCATCGCCCCATTGAGAGCCGAGAATGACGACATTTTTACCCATAAAATTTTCTACTCTAAGTATTCTACTGACGTTTTAAATCAGGATATTTTTCAATTTGATACTGATCGCCTTTCTTAACCAGCTGGCGATCACAGTTAATTTCTTTAAAGTTTGGAACCTGACCATCAAATCCCTGAACCACACGCTCACCCTGCTCTCGCAACTGTGCAACCATATCATCACATTGGGTGTCTGTAGTGCTAGGCACATAAATACCCAACAAAGCCTGTTGCTTTGTGGCTCCATTAGCTACTAGCGATTTTAGATCAAATGCAAAACCGGTGGCGGTTCGTGCACGACCAAAGGCTTGACCAATATTGTCGTAGCGCCCGCCATTGCCTAATGCCTTGCCATAACCCTGTTTATAAGCGGCAAAAACAATACCTGTGTGGTATCTGAAGCCTGCTAGATCACCAAGATCGAGGTATATGGTTACCGATTGGTTAGTTAGCGCATCAACAATCTTATTCAGCTGATCAAGAGCAGCAATAACTGGTTCTGGAGCACCAGCAAGTCGGCTTCTAGCTTCAGCTAACACATCGACACTACCCGAAAGAGCCGGAAGCGATTTAAGCCAACCGGCTAACTTGGAGTCTGTAATATTTTCAGCAATCCAAGCATCTAATTCAGCATTTGCCTTGCGTTGTAGTAATTCAAAAAGCTCTGTTTCCTGAACATTCGATAGTTTTGAACCCACCAATAGGCCGCGCAAAATATCAACGTGACCAATATCAAGGTGAACCTCATCGATACCAGCGGTTTCAAGAGTTTTGAGGAATAATTCAATAACTTCGATATCAGCGCCAATACCTGCTTCACCAAATAGCTCAACACCAATAGAAATGGGCGTACGCGATTCAAGAGGTGCTCTGGGCTTGGTTTGAAGAACAGTGCCTGCATAACAGAGTCTGCTAGGACCCTGACGATTTAAGCTGTGAGCATCTATTCTGGCTGCCTGAGGGGTAATGTCAGCGCGAATCCCCATCATGCGCCCACTTAATTGATCGGTTAACTTAAAAGTTACCAAGTCTAGATCTGACCCAAAACCGCTCAATAATGATTCTGAAAATTCGACCATCGGGGGGATCACTAGGTCATAGCCCCAGCTATTGTATAGGTCCAAGAGTTCTCGCCGCGATTTTTCTATAAATCGCGCCTGCTCTGGAAGCACCTCATCGATGCCATCTGGCAATAACCAACTGTCTATTTTTGACACAATGACCTCACAATACATAACCCTAAATGCAGTAACATTAAACAGATTTCAATCTTACTATTTGGCTGAATAATGGCAATTTCTGCATCTTTAGACGAATAAAAAAACCGAGTTGCCCCGGTTTTTTTAGATTTTAACAAATAAGCTGCAACTGTGGCAGAAATTTCTTATAACAATTTCATTTAATTTACAGATTGCAACAGATCACAGCTTTACCATTGGCCTATTGAACTTTCTGGTTTTTTAAGTATTTGAAAAAGTCACTGTCTGGCTCAACCAGCATAATATCGCCTTTATTGGAAAACGCCTGCTTGTAAGCATTGAGACTTCGCACAAAGGAGTAGAATTCTGGATCCTGTTGATAAGCCGTCGCATAGATACCTGCAGCCTCTGCATCACCCTCACCTCGTAATTCTTCTGCATCGCGATAGGCATTAGCCAGTTCAATGGTTCTTTCACGATCAGCCGATGCACGAATTTTCTCTGCTTTCTCTTTACCCGTAGATCTCAGTTCACGAGCTTCTTTTTCTCGCTCAGCCGTCATACGTCTAAATACTGGGCCACTCACTTCCTGAGGTAAATCAATCCGCTTAACACGCACATCAATCACTTCAATACCCAAACTGGTTAAAACCGACTGATTGAGATCATCAGTGATATTTTTCATCAACAAGTCACGCTCACCAGAAACCACTTCATGCAGGGTTCTTGTACCAAACTGGTTACGCAAACCGGTATTAACACGATTGGCTAATCGGTTGTGTGCAACAGACTCCACACCACCGGTTGCCTTATAGTAGGTCTCTACATTGGAAATCCGCCATTTTGCATAGGAATCTACAATCAAACGCTTTTTCTCGATAGTAAAGAAGCTCGCCTGCTGAGCATCTAGGGTAAGAATTCGTGCATCAAAAATTCTCACATCATCAACAATGGGCATTTTCACATGTAAGCCAGGCTTAATATCTGCCTCAATTAATTTACCGAAACGAAGTTTTACACCGCGCTCAAATTCACTCACTACATACAAAGTGCTATTGACCGCAACTAAAACAATGACCAGTAAACCTAGTGCTTTAAATAGATTTTTCATCGTCGTCTCTCCGATTGAACTCGATCATTATTTCTTTGTAATCTTTCAATAACGTCATTGGCAATTCGATCTACCATTTGATCACTGGAAAGTGCAGAATCCGATTGCCTACTACCACCACCTTGCTGAACAATCTTATCCAGAGGAAGATAAAGCATATTATTGCCGCCATCAGCATCCATAAGGATTTTTGTGCTCTGTGTCATTACTTCTTCAACCGCATCTAGGTAGAGTCGCTCACGGGTTACCCCTGGCGCTTTTTGATACTCTCCCAATAATTTAGTGAATCGCTTAGCCTCACCCTGAGATTTAGACACCACCTGAGATCGATAGCCCTCAGCCTCTTCTCTTAATCTCTGTGCTTCACCTCGCGCCTCAGGAATAATACCGTTGGAGTATGCCTGCGCCTCGTTAACTAGACGCTCTAAATCTTCTCGCGCACGAATAACATCATCATAAGCCGCCTTCACTTCAGAGGGTGGACGAGATTCTTTAATGTTAATTTTTACAACATTGATACCACTGCCATAAATATCTAAAAGTACCTGAAGTTTCTCAGCAGTACCCAGAGCAACCTGTTCACGTCCCGTTGAAATCACGCCATCTAGGCCGGTGCTACCAACAACATGGCGCAATGCACTGTCTGTAGCCTGCTTAAGGCTAGTTTCGGGGTCTTTGACGTTGAGAACAAAATCTTTGGCATTGGCAATGTTGTATTGCACAGTCAAAGAAATCTCGACAATATTTTCATCCTGAGTCAGCATCAAACCACGCACCGGATATTGGCGCTCTTCAGTCACACCAACCACGTTGATAGAATCTACTACAGGGGGATTCCAGTGCAAACCTGAACCATTGGTTGAATGATATTTACCTAGACGTAACACCACAGCTTGCTCTTTTTCATCTACTTGGTAAAAACCCATTAGACCCCAAAGTATAGCGACCACTGCAATGACTACAGGCAATAAACCTTTACTGCTGCCGCCCTTACCACCACCCAGAAAACTGAATTTTTCGGCAAGCTTTTTTAGAGCCTCATCAATATCGGGCGGGCCATCATTGCGATTGCCTCCCCAAGGATCTTTTCCGCCACCGGGTTCATTCCAAGCCATAGTATTACTCCAAATCTATTTGTTTTTTGAATATGCAGCATAAGTTTCACCGCCATTCGCATTTTTCATCTAGTCATACTACTAGATGGGGTCTAAATCGTCTGTTTTCAATCCTGATTGTTTAACAATTCGCAAAAATTCACTTTCTGGGAGCTGTACCTCTAAGTTTACGTCGCCATGCTCATTATAGGTTTCATTTAAAACCGCCTTATAATTATACAATGCAGCCCTAAACGCACCCTGCTCTGGCTTAAGTTGAAGCTTAGTATGTATCATTTTTCTGGGCAAGTATTCTGCTACTGCCTCTAACAAAAGTTCCGTGCCCTCACCCGTCAGCGCGGATAGCCACACTGCCACTGGCTTGCCATCTTGATCCCGGTCAATTCTAGGAACGGGTTCATCCATTAAATCAATTTTGTTGTAGACCAATAGCGTTGGTAGCTCATGGGCGCCAATCTCTTTTAGTACATCATTCACTCGATCTACATTAGTAGATCTATCCTCAGCTGAAGCATCAATAATATGAAGAAGCACATTGGCCGCAGCAGCCTCTTCCAATGTGGCGCGAAAGGCATTAATCAATCGGTGGGGCAAATGACTAATAAAGCCTACTGTATCAGCAAAAATAATCGGACCCTGCTCTGGAATATCTAAGCGACGCATGGTTGGATCCAATGTGGCAAATAACTGGTCTGCAGCATAGACATCGGAATTTGTAATTAAATTAAATAAAGTCGACTTTCCCGCATTGGTATAGCCCACCAGTGAAACCGTCGGGGTGTCTGACTTAAGTCGCGATTGCCTACCCTGATCACGCTGAACCCGCACCTTTTCCAATCGTTTTTTAATCGACTTGATGCGATCTCTAACCATTCGCCGATCAGATTCTAGCTGAGTTTCACCCGGCCCGCGCATACCGATACCACCTTTCTGACGCTCGAGGTGCGTCCAACCACGAACTAATCTTGAAGACAGATGCTGTAGCTGGGCAAGCTCGACCTGTAATTTCCCTTCATGAGTTCTGGCGCGCATAGCGAAGATATCAAGAATCAAACCCGTTCTATCCAGTACTCGACACTGCAGATGTGCTTCAAGGTTTCGTTCTTGGCTTGGCGACAGGTTGTGATTGAAGATAATCAGCTGGGCAGATTCGCGCTTAGCAATCTCAGTGATTTCTTCTAACTTGCCTGTTCCAATAAAGAATTTAGCATGGGGAGAGGTTCGGGAGCCTCGAACAAGGTCAACAATATCACCCCCAGCAGACCTCACCAGCTCTTCAAACTCACCTACATCTTCCGGCTCAGATTCACTATTTAATTTTAGGTGAACGAGCAGTGCTCGCTCACCAAAATCTGGCCTGTCAAAAAACAGCGACACCTTATTTGCTATAGATCATATTGATTAGTGCTCTGGCCCTGAGTATTTTGGATATTGACCGGCTTGCTTGGCACAATAGTAGAAATTGCATGCTTATATACCATTTGACTGACCGTGCTTTTAAGCATAACCACAAATTGATCAAACGAATCAACAGTACCCTGAAGCTTGATTCCATTGACTAAAAAAATTGAGACTGGCGTGCGTTCTTTTCTGACCGCGTTTAAGAAAGGGTCCTGAATATTTTGTCCTTTTGACATTGTTATTTCTCCTTGTATTGAAAATTCAATAATTGTGTTGCAATAATCGCAACTAAAAATTCGGGTGGGATTGCAAGTCACCCTTATAAAACCTGTTTAACATTGCGTACGTAACAGCAATTTAAAAGTATCACTTCAGCTTCAAAAGATTCTCGCAAAGCATTTTAGTACTGTAAAAGTGGCTGCCATCATCTACAGCAATTTGCTTGCAATTTGGCCAATTCCGCAACCATGTCTGCTGTCTTTTGGACAGCTGTCGGGTTGCTATTATCGCTCGTTCAACCGCTTCATCTAGACTGATTTCATCTTTCAAATAACTCCACAACTGACTGTAACCCGCCGCTCTAATTGAGGGCATATCACTGTGTAAGTCACTCCGATGAAACAGCTTTTTTACCTCATCTTCAAAGCCAGCTTCCATCATTGCAGTAAAACGTTGTTCAATTCGCTGATGCAATAGGGCTCTATTTTGCGGAATGAGCGCATATTGCTGGACATCGTATGTATCCTCAATTCCACCCTCAGATTGCTGCTGTAAATCAGAGAGTGAAACACCGGTAATTCTGTAAACCTCGAGAGCTCGCTGTATGCGTTGCGAGTGATTGGGATGAAGTCGCTCAGCAGACTTTGGATCCACTTTTGCAAGCTCTGCATGCAAACTTGACCAACCCTCGATATCCGCCTGTCGCTGAATACTACTTCTAATCTCGGTATCAGCAGCCGGCAAGTCAGACATACCCTCAAGTAACACCTTGAAGTATAGCATGCTACCCCCCACCAAGAGAGGAATTCTACCCAATTTATGTATCTCAGAAATTTCTTTTTTGGCGTCTTGAGCAAAGTCTGCCGCGCTGTACGAATTGGCGGGGTCACAGAAGCCCAATAATCTATGGGGAGCCCTATTTAGAGTTTCAATATCAGGCTTGGCAGTACCTATATCCATTTGATCATATATCTGAGCCGAATCGACATTAATCAATTCAACTGGCATATGATCTCGCAATGCTATTGCTAGATCTGTTTTACCACTGGCGGTAGGACCCATGATAAAAATAACTGGGAGTTTTTTGTCAGTCACAGGCGCACTCATCGACCACGTAAAAACAACTTATCCAGCTCATCGAGACTCAACTGGAAATAAGTAGGTCTACCATGGTTACACTGCCCACTACGCTCTGTTGCTTCCATATCGCGCAACAGTGCGTCCATTTCTGGAATAGTTAATTTACGATTGGCTCTCACCGACCCATGGCACGCCATAGTCGATAATATTTCATTAATTTGCTCTCTAATACGCGCTGAGGTTCCATGCTCCAAAATGTCAGAAATCACGTCTCTGAGTAATGCTTCTACTTGGGTTCCCCTGAGAAGAGCGGGTATTTCTCGAACCACAATATTTTCCATTGCAGCACGTTCTACGGTAAAACCCAGTCGCGAAAATACCTCTGGATTCTGTTCTACGGCATCTGCTTCTCTTTGACTAACCGATAGGCTTTCCGGAACCAGCAATGGCTGCGAAATTAGACCCTCATTATCAAAGTCAGTTTTCATCTTCTCATAGGTTATGCGCTCATGGGCGGCATGCATATCAACCACAATCATGCCCTGTTCGTTCTCAGCAAGAATATAGATTCCTTTTAGCTGAGCTACGGCAAAACCCAAAGGTGGAATGGTATCGGAGCCCTCTGAATAATCACTGCCATAGAGTGACTGATAAGCTTGCATCGGGGTATTAATTGCGCCACTTTTTGGAGCCACTGACTGGGCGCCAAAACTATAAGAAGATGGTGCAAGCCCCATTGAGGACTGCTGAGGAATAGATTCTTCGGGCAGACTATGATTGGCCACTGTTGGGTCATTTGACTGAAGATGATCCTGCGGACGATCCTCTGCTAACGCTTTCTTGAGCGTGCCACCCACAAAGCCGTGAATCATACGTCCATCTCTAAACCGTACCTCATGCTTGGTTGGGTGAACGTTGACATCCACATCTTTGGGCTCTATTTCTAAAAATAATACAAAGGCAGGATGACGACCGTGATAGAGGACATCCTGATAGGCCTGACGCACCGCGTGAGATACCACCTTGTCTTTAATACTTCGTCCGTTAACGAAGAAGTGTTGCAGATCTGTTTGACTGCGAGAGAATGTAGGCAGGCCAATCCAGCCCCAAAGTCTTATTCCGCTGCTCTGGTTATCAATATACAGCGCCTGCTCCATAAAAGGTCGACCGCAGATATCCGCGACGCGCTTTTCTTTCTCTTGAACAGTTTCTGCCGGCAGTAAATTGAGATTGACTCGCTGATTATGACGCAATGAAAAGGCGACCTGCATATGGCTTAAAGCAAGCTTTTTGGCATGATCATCAATACGGTTGTATTCGGTGGTTTCTGTGCGTAGAAATTTGCGTCTGGCTGGCGTATTGAAAAATAGATCTCTGACTTCAACACTGGTGCCTTCAGGGTGAGCCGCGGGCTGCACATCGACATCCATATCACGACCTTCACTGACTGCTCGCCAACCCTGAGATTCTCCATTATTTGAGGTTAGGATCAGGCGTGATACCGAAGCGATACTTGCCAGTGCCTCACCGCGAAAACCCAGTGTAGCAACAGCTTCTAAATCATCTATATCAGATATTTTACTGGTGGCATGACGACTTAATGCCAAGGGCATATCATCATGTTTGATGCCACAACCATTGTCTCGAACCATGAGACGTTTAGACCCACCCTGCTCTACTTCGATATCAATGCGTGTCGCGCCAGCATCTAGACTGTTTTCAACCAGTTCTTTAAGCACTGAGGCTGGACGCTCAACAACCTCACCAGCAGCAATCTGGTTGGCCAACTGAGGGCTAAGTATATTTATATTTGGCATATCCTGTTTTCCGTCCTTTAGAAATAAATATCACCGGCTTGGGATATTAATCTCCTGACCCACGCGAATGGTACTTGATGACATCTTATTGTAGCGCATAATTTTTGCCATTGAGATTCTATACTGTGATGCAATTTCAGATAGGGTATCACCGCGGGCAACGATATATTTTAGTGGCTTACCCTTCATCACCTTAGCCAGTAATGTCCCCTCAGGGGGATGCTCGGTGTAATACTGATCTATACCGCTAAAAATCGCTTTTGCCATTCTTTGCTGATAATCAGCGGTTCTGAGTTGGCGCGCTTCTTTAGGATTCGAAATAAAACCTGTTTCGATCAGTAACGAGGGTATATCTGGCGACTTTAGTACCAAAAATCCTGCCTGCTCAACTTTCTTTTTATGCAGTCTAGCCACAGATCCCATCTGCCTGAGCACATGCGCACCTGCTTCCAAGCTGGTACTCATGGTGGCCGTCATTGAAAGGTCGAGAAGTACTCCGGCGAGCATCTGATCCTTACTGCCAAGATTAAGCGCGGTAGCACCGCCAATTAAGTCGGCATTATTTTGTTTCTTGGCTAAAAATCGAGCGGCTTCACTGGTGGCGCCTTGATTGGAAAGCGCATACACCGAAGCACCATTGGCTCGTGGATCGGTGAAAGCATCTGCATGAATAGAGACGAAAAAATCCGCCTTATTATCTCTGGCTATCTGGGTGCGCTTGCGATGGGCTAAATAATAGTCCCCTTTTCGCACCAGAATCCCTTTGTAGTTAGGGTCATTATCAAAAAGTTTTTCAAGGCGTTTGGAAATTTGCAGTACAACATTCTTTTCTCTCATACGCTGAGGACCCAAGGCACCGGGATCTTCACCCCCATGACCGGCGTCAATTGCGATAACAATCTTTCGATCAGACTGCTTGACTAGTTCATTCACTGTGCGGCTGACATTGCGTTTTTTGTCATAGAGATCAATAACCAGTCGATTACTGTATTGCTCATTGGCTTTGAGAGTAAAGTGTTTAGGCGTCACTGCAGATTTCAAATCCAATACGATACGCAGCTCTTTTGCACTGCGTTGCGCTGTGCGCATTTTAGTAATTGGGCTGTTTTTAAAATCCAGATTCGCGACTGAGGGTTGATTGGTGATATTAGAAATATCAATCACCAGTCGATGCGGGTTATCTAATGAGAAAACCTTGTATTCAATAGCACCGCTAACATCGAAAACTAATCGGGTGTTGTCCGGAGCTCGCCAAACACGCATAGAATTAATTTCAGCGGCAACTACAGCTGGCACCCATTGGCCACCTGAAATAAAGAATAATAGCCCCATGGCAGCGGCGTAGCTTTTGAATATTCTAATAAATTGCACTGATGTTCCTAAATACTTTTTGACTCTTAGAGTCTCAAATTTTTACCTAAGTTCATTCACGCATTGACTACCTAAGCTAGTCTGCGCCGTTAATATTACTTGTCGTCCAGTTCCATTAGAATTTATTTGCAGACTAATATCTGCTTTTGGCAACAGGCTTCCACCTTTATCGGGCCATTCTATCATGCACAGTTGAGCCTCTGTCAGATAATCATTAAAACCAATATCATAGAGCTCTTCTGGGTCTACCAAGCGATATAAATCAAAGTGAAACACCTTGCCTATCTCTAAATCATAGGGCTCAACCAGAGTGTAGGTGGGACTTTTAACTGAGCCCCTATGACCTAATCCATTAAGGATGCCGCGGCTAAGGGTGGTTTTTCCCGCACCAAGATCGCCATTCAAAAGGATTAATAGCGGCGCATTGATTTGACCAATGACCTGAGCAATTTTTTCACCAAACACCTGCATCTTTTGCTCATCTTCAAGCAATATCTGCAGCTGATTGATGGGTTCAGCAGTCATTAAGCAAAGTCCTGATTCAACAGCTTTTTCACCCATGGAAAAATATCAGAGGCCGTTACACCTCGGTAACCTGATGTGCTAACTAGTTCATCGGCAGCAGCAGAATGTAAGCAGCAACCCAGCTCTGTCGCTTGCTGTCTTTCTAAGCCCTGCGCCATTAGGCCGCCAATCATGCCACTAAGTATGTCACCCATACCGGCAGTTGCCATCGCGGGATTACCGTAGGGACAGAGTTTAAAAATTTGATCCTCGGAAGAAATCACCGTGCCGGGGCCCTTGAGTAATACTAGAGCATTATATTTTTCTTTGATTTTTAACACCGCCGAAAAACGATCCGCCTGAATATCTTCAACGGAAAC
>Ga0206126_10000816_pt1 | contig 40635 bp, 65 predicted proteins | sample Helgoland_Spring_5_FD_148621 | JGI IMG/M metagenome (GOLD analysis project Ga0206126, IMG submission 148621) | Pelagic subsurface seawater microbial communities from Kabeltonne, Helgoland, North Sea - Helgoland_Spring_Bloom_20160412_1 | ecosystem: Environmental > Aquatic > Marine > Epipelagic ...
TACAATATCATATATCCAGTACTTGGAGCGAGTCGTTTAGATTATTTTGAAACATTAGAAGATGAGATATGCCTACCTGAAAAGAACGCTCAGGGGTATTACTATTACCACGAATTTAAAGCGCAAAGTCAAATGGGTCAAGGTACACCAGAGTTTGAAAAGTTTTTAGCTGATCGTAAGATTGGTGAGATTATTATTGATAAGCCTTGTCTTATTGATACAGAGATAATGCATAGAGTAATTATTACAGAGGCTCCTAGATGTGCCTTTGTCACAAGATGGAATAACATACCTGCTATTGACTTCCATTCGTTTAAAGATAGAGTTGAATCAATTCTGTGAGAATAGTTTCTTATATAAAAGACTCGAAAATTACTTATGAAGAAACTGACTTGTGTAACGATGCTTTTCTACAACTACAAATAGAAAAAGACACCGATAGATTATCAGATAACTACTCTTTTTCAAATCTAAACTTAGATAGAATGGTAATGTTTAACTTTGTATTTGATAATAACGAACCTGTACTATGCTCTGGATGTGAGAATATATATCCTGGAGTAGTAAGAGTTATGTCTAGGTATTATCATTACAAAGACTTTAGAACAGACGGTACATCTATGTTTGAAAAAGTAGATGACTTTAAAGAGCTTACCTATTGTGTTGATAATCTTGATGTGCCTCTTATAATATGGACACGTGAATTTAGTAAAGGGTTCTTCACTAAACTAAAAAGAGCACGACCAGATATATTTAAAGAATGGAATGTATATCCAGATAAACTACAGATAGGAAGCCCACCTTTAAAGAAAGCAAACAATCTACAGTATGTGTTTTATAAAGGTGATATTAACTATCTACGCAACCCACAATGTGAATCCGCTCAAACCTAGAAGCATTAACAAATGTGTGTTTCTTAGTTGTGTCTACTAAGTAGTGAGAACCATCTGCTGGATATCTACTGACCTGATCCTCTATAACAAAGAAACAATCGTCGTTGGTAACTAAAGGTATATGCATTCTCTTAGATGGATCCCAATGATAGGTATAGCATGTCTTTTCTGTCATCTTCATTAGACGAGTGCGATACATTCCTAGAGAGCTTATAACAGAGTTGGTATATGGTAGATCATAAGCAAAATGATTAAAATCCTTTTCACTAGATGATAGGTTATTAAACCTACCTTCTGCAGACGCTCCTTGAGAAGATATCTGTAACGATAGCTGTTCGTTATATTCAGGAAGACTGGATATCTCTAATAGTATATGATCAATGTCTATGCTGATATTGTTAGTTCCTTGACTGAGTGTGGTTGTAGTAGTACCCATTCTATAACCTCTATTATATAATCTATAGACATCTTCTCAACTTCTTTATGAGCTGATCTCTCTGTGTCTATATATCCAAAGTTAAGACAAGTAGTCTTTATACCTTTTATAAACATCATAGCATTTGCTTCACGTAATGCTCTCTTCTCTACAGCATATTCGTGTAGGTAAGTAAAATCACTTGCGTGAGATCCAATGTTAATGATTCGTTTGTCTAACTTAGCTGCTTTGTATAGCATTTCTACTTGCTCAAAGCCATTGTGCTTACAGTTAATAAACACATCACATTCATCTAATGTATTTACGTTTCCGTACTTGTCAACAAGAGCTTTACCTAAGCCTCGTCTAGTACCGGTAATATAAAATTCCATTATGTAAATCTTTACTTTGTTGTTGTTTCTATAACTAATATAACACATATAGATATAGATGTAAACAACTAATTTGCTTTTTTTACAATTAATTTTAAAATAACGCTAAAGTGTAACATAAAAGATACACTAAATAAGTTAAATAAAGAGGAATATAATGGATAAAGATGAGCTTCTCTCAGCTATAAAAAACACTAATCCATGTCAAAGAAACTGGAAACGTGATATAAACATTCCACAAGAAGACATTGATTTGATGCTCTCCTCTATTCGATATGCACCTACAAAACAGAATGAAACTAATTACAAAATATATTGGTCTTCTAACCAGTCTAAAATAGAGGAAGTTTATAGCAGAACAAAATACTTCTCTGTAGCTGATGATAGTGTTCCTATAAGTAGTAATGGAGATACTCCAGATGAATACTGTGTAACCAATTCTCAGCTAAATGCAAATTTAATAATAGCTTTCTGTGATGATTGGGATCAATCTAAAGCCAGAGCAAGAACTCACCTGATTGTTGATGATGAGACCTATAAAGAGGATCTGTATACCCATATAGTTAAAAATAGAATAATTGATATTGGTACAGGAATAGCTATAGGTCAATTATTACTTACGGCCAATTTATTAGGATATAGAACAGGCTGTTGTTCTGCATTTAGAGAAGATGATGTGTTAGGTATTAAAAACACATTTGCAAAGTGTATTGTTGGGATCGGTTATCCAAATTCTAATATGGACAGAAAAACACATCCAGATGTCTTAAACAGAGATATACTAATAGAAAGTCACCGTAAGGGAAACCTTGATGACTTATGGTCCTTCCCGTCATTTGAAAAGCATGTACAGATAACAAATTTTTAAAATCTATTTTGAGGTTGCTCTAAAGATTCCATCCCAATCGTAAGACAAATCTTGTTTCTTCATATACTCACAACGATCAATCCATATATCATAGTATTCATCCATCTTACCTTCAAAGCAGCCTTTTAGTTGTTCGCAGATAACAATAGCTTGATCAAAGTGTTGTGTTCTATAAAAGTTATGCATTGTGTTGTGGTCAAGCATGGACACGCCATGCTTGGACCTTTCAATATCTAGGACTGTATAAATTTCTAGTCCTATAGACTTACCCTTAACTGCCAAATCGTCCAACTTCAAATAAAAGAAGTCGTTCTCTGTAGCATCATAAGTTGCAGGTCCTACAATTAAGACTACTCCGTATCCTTTACAGGCGCTTTCGAGTCTAGCGGCTGTACTGACACTGTCTCCGAGGATATCATAGGAGTGGCGGGCATTAGAACCCATCTCTCCAACATAACCAAGGCCAGTATTAATACCGGCACCCATACCAACTTTCGGTTTACCTTGTTCCATAAGTTTTTCATTAAATTTCTCCACTGCTTTTAGCATGTTGAGTCCAACCTGAACCGCTGTCTTAGGATGTTGCGGATCATTGATTGGAGCGTTGTGTATGTGCATTGATGCATCACCAATATATTTAATAATCATTCCATTTGCATCTAGCACAGGTTTTGTTATTGCATCCATATAATTGTTCATCACTGTTGTCAAGCCTTTAACATCATCTCCGAACGATTCACCCAATGGGGTGAAACCTCTAAGGTCTGAGAATACAATGGATACCTCTTTCTTCTGACCTTCTTTAATTAATTTTGGATTCTTCTGTAATATCTCTACAACTTCTGCTGATGCATAACCAGCAAATTGTTTCTTGATTGCTTGCTTCTCTAAGAACTCTCTAACAAACTTTATACCGTATACTTGTAGCGCTATGATCACAAATGTGATAGTAGGAGCAGTAACATCTAAAAGAAACTTATCTGTAGCATACGCATACATTGAATACGGTACTATAGATCCAATAAGAGCTACTGTTGTGATTAGACCCACAATCATCCATCTGCTTAAAATGATCAACAGTAAACTACCAACAACCAATGATAATAATTCTATAGCACTTGCCCAATCTGGTCTTTGTATATTAGTACCAGCAAACATTGTTCCAAGAACAGCCGCTTGAGTCTGTCCAGCAAAGACTGATCCAATGGCAGTAGGTGCTGGGTTAGCAATACCTGCTGCAGTCACATCTACTATAACAACCGCTCCAGCAAAGTCATCTGGCATGTTTGCTACAGATACATTCTTAGATTTCTGTGACCAATCAATCCATACACGTCCTTCATTATCTGTTGGGATAATACCAAACTGAGGTATTCTCATTTTCTCTACACCATTGGGTTGTAGTTTAATTTGAAAAGATATATCACCAGCCACTACTCTTAGGGTTTCTAGCGCCAGAGAGGGGTATAACGTGCCGTCTACTACAGCTACAGTAGGCATCCTTCTAACTACACCATCTATTTCTGGTTCTGTGCTTACTATACCAGATCCTACTGCATTAAATTCAATGTCAGATATGTTGGCTATAATTCCATCATATGGTAATAGCATATCTAAGTATTCTGGATTGATAATAGCAGCCCCAGGATTGATAGCTTCATTAACACTCTTATGTGATGGTCTTGTTGCTACTACAACTGGATAGTCATATAACACATTACCTAAAACAGCATCACCACCAAAACGATCTGGTTCTGGCATCATTATATTCCATACAACTAATCCAGCACCACGATCGTATATGTCTCTGATAATATCACCATATATGTCTCTCGGAAAAGGATATTGACCATACTTCTCTAATGCTGCTTCATCTATCTCTGCAACGTATATGTTATTCTCAACAGGCTCTTGATTAACAATAAGAGTATCAAAGTAATTTAATTTAACACTTTGAATAAAGTTAGATGGAGTAGCAAACATATATGTTAAAGCTGCTAGTGTGAGTAGTGCCCACCATGGGCTTAATAATCTTTTCATTATATCCTCAATATTGTGTTACTGTTATTCCACATCCACTTGAATTGGTGCATGTTCCTGTCATTGAATATGTTTGGCTATTTGAACTGTTTTGTATTGTATTTACAGTATACGCCCCACCACCATTAGTAAGGTCTAAAGTCATACTATGAGATCCAGTACCTTCCTGTGAACTCGTCACATCATGGTCGTCACCTGTTAGTACCAGTCTACCAAAGTTATATTGTCCACCTTGATATCCATCTATTGTGTTATCATTTCCAACAACCTTCGCCTGAGCTTGATTGTATTGTGATCCATCTTGTACAAGTGTAATGTTATTTCTATCACCAGTTATTGGTGTGTTACCGTACCCATGTACTATATGATTGTTACCATCTTGGTCTACAGTAATAGTATTGTCATCACCGTTTGCTTCTACTTTTGCAAAGTTATAATTACCATCTTGATCAATAATAATAGTTTGATCATAATCACCACCATTACCTAGTTCGGAATTTGCATAATTAGAATTGCCATTTTGTTCAATATCAATAACACAATTATTACCATGGCAATCTAATCTTGCTGAGTTGTTATCGCCTGTTTGCGAGACATTGTTTATTCCATTACCAGAACTCATCCATACACGCACTTGATTAGTGTCACCTGTTTGTGTATATGTAGTGCTTGTGTTATTACCACTTACTTGAGCTTTACTCGAATTTCCACCCAAACCAGTTATCTTATTGTTAGCACCATCTTGAGTGATAGTCATGTCTGTATTATCGCCGACTTGCCTCACATAAACCTCATTTGCCCAACAGTTACTGCTGGATAATGTTGATGCTATTATTAGTGCTTTCGCCCAACCTATAGTCATATAACTCCCAGTCTCCCTGTTTGAGGTCTATAGTATAACCATATCCCTGATTTAATCTTAACTGCACAAAGTTTCCTTCATTATCATCTCTCCGCGAGAATACCCAATTAGGAGTTTCATTTAGTAGTGTAAGACCTGTCATAGGATTATATCCATATACCTTTGCTTCTTCTGATAATAAAAAAGAGTTCTGTATTGACAGTTCATCTTGAAACAATCTCATCAACGCTTTGTTAAGTTGATCTAACATATCATATAATAAATTCTGGAGCATCTGATCCGTTTCTTCCAACGCTGTAATCCATATGCCTTCGATAGAGTCAACTAGTGCATCATAATCAAGACCTTCGTATTGTAAAAAGTCTAATCCAAGAAAATCTGCGTCTGCCTGCTTCCTCTTTATTATTTGAGCTTCTTCTACATAATAAGGATTCTTTTTGCGTAGTATCAATAATGAGTTTATCATTGATTCGTCTAAGTCTAATAGTAAAGGTTTTGTGGGAGGAGACATTGAATTTGAAGCAATGGTTGCTTGGAAGGCTTGATTAAGAATAACAAACCCTGCATCTGTCTCTACTGTTATCTCTCCTGTATAACACATACCAGCTGTATCACAACTTGGTAATAGAGTTATCATACTTCCGCCAGCTTCGTCTATAACCATAACAAAGTCTGTACCACGTACACCAATAGTTGCAGATGGTGTTCTTATTCTAACTCGTTGTCTACTATTCTTTGCTATCTGACCAGACGCATATCTTACAGTACCCAGACTAGCTTTAAGCCCCAATGAACCTGTACCAGTGTTTGGATCATACACAAAGTCATCTATAACTAACCGTGAATGTTCAGTAATATCTACTCTCGTATCATCTATGAAGTCAATACGCATAGAGGAGTTAGCAGTGACTGCTGTATCAAGCATTTCAACACCAACGCCCTTTTTAGCATCGATGGCATCATTGCCTCGTTCAATCGCGCCACTACCACTTCCCCTGACAGTAGAAACTTCACCGATGTTTGCGAAGACCGGTGAAGCTGTCATTAAGAAAATTAATAAACTTCTAAACATACTGCCCCTCACTAAGGCTGGCACCTTATTATACCACAAAGTTGAAAAAGGTCAACTAGTCAGATTGTGTGATGTTGATATTTTGATTATCACCACTTGTTGTTAAGTCAATTGTGTTGTCATACACACCGCTTTGATCAAACTTAATTGTATGACCTCTACCTGTAGCATCAAAGTTAATTGTGTGTCCGTTGATGTCACCATTACCTGATACATCAATATCCAATGTACTATCAATTGTTTCTAAGCTAGTGCTTCCATCAATAACAACTGTGATATCAGCACTTGTGCCATTTACATCTGTAGCGATAATATTATCATCATCTGTTACAGTGAAGTTAATAGTAGCAGAACCTGCATCTGTTGTTTCACCAATGTTGATTGTGTAATCTTGATTATCACCAGTAGCGGCAATGTTTAAAGTCACGTTACCACAGTTAGCTGCTGAAGTGCTAGAACAAAGTAAATCAACTTCATTATTATCACCAGTGAATGTCCAAGTACCGGTGTAGGTGCTACCTAATATTTGAGCAGTGATTTTGTTCTGATTACCCGTTTGAGTAATACTAAATGTCATGTTGTCAGATGCATTGCCAGCTGAACCTAAGACCATATCTTGATTGCCCATACCAGGTGATGTTCCAATACTGTTATCTTGTCCATCTTGTATGATGTCCAAGTCTAGTGTATCACCCACTTGTTGAATGTAGATGTCGTTAGCTATTGTTGTAACAGGTGTTACTGAACACAACGCGCCCATAATGATATATCTATTAAGATTTTTCATTGTACTTTCCTTTATCCGCCATTCTTAGGATCTTCTAAGAATGTCCAGAATTGTTTTGATTCTCCTTCATTAATCAATTCAATAACGCCAGCTTCAATTGCTGATCTAACTGCATAATTAACTGGCTCATTCATACTGTAGCCAGTTTCCGCTTCTATGAGTTTGGTGCCCATGTCTAAAAACTTAAACACATCTGCTCCACTCCTATGACTCGCGATGGTCTTTTCTGTGGCAACACTCAGTAATACTTTACCTGTACTGACACTTACTAACCGCATAACTATTGTCACTGTATCGACTCTGTAATCCATCTGAGCACCAATGCCCAAATACCTAGCGCCTGTCCCGCCTGTTACAACACTTGAGTCGTATCCTACTATTCCACCTTCTAATATTAAACCTGCAAATACCATAGGCTTTAAAGGTGTAGGACCTTTAGCCAATTTCTTTTCATATATTTCTCTGGTATTTCTAACCAATTGTCTTTCTTTAACTAGATTATCTAAACCTACTCTTTCAACTACCTCAAACCAGGTACACGCCCCAACATCCTGCAGAGCCTTTATTACCCACACCTCAGCGCCCTGCGTTACCGCGCTACTAAGGTTTGAAGTGGTCATACTAGGTTTTCTTTGACCTGTCTTATCAGTGAAACCATATACAGCAATTGTCATCTTCTTACCATCCAACTGCTTATAGTTGAATATGTCATTGGGTGAAGACTGCACCATTGGTTTAGCATTCATAGGAGCCATTTGATTTGGATCTACACAACCAGCCAGCATCAAAAGCGTTATCAAAAAGTATCTCATTAAAATGCAAACTCCCCTGCGCCTGGTATTGTTATGGTTGTGGTTCCATCAGCATTTGTAATAGTTAATGTTATTTCTTCTGTTACCAGATCTTTAGTCCACTCTATTGTACTACCTTCAATCTCTGTAGTACCTGTTGTTGGACACGTCTCGCCTGTACAGGAAGCAAACATAGAATCAACCATCTGCTTACTGAGTGTAGCATAGATTCTTGATTCTAAGTTTTTAATAAATTTATTGAGAGTAGTATTCTCCAACTCTCTTTCGATCCGTCTAGCTTCGGCCTCAGCTTCATCTTTACGATCTTCTATTCTATTATGTTGAAGTTGCTCTACACTCAAGACATGACTAGAATACCCATTACCACTAAAGGATGGGTTCTTAAAACTAAATCCTAATTCAGCATTACTTTGTGTTGGGAGTAACACCAAAAGAATTAGGCTCAGGCTTAGGTTGTTCTGGTTTATCATCTGCTTGACCTGTTGAGTTGAATGATTCACTTTTACTTTGTAGCTTAGCAACTTCGTCGTCCATACCTCTATGTTCGAGAACCATCGATAGCTTACTGTTTAACCTTATCATATCATTATCAAGCATGCGAATACGATCAACCAGTTTGATTAACGTACCCATTGTTTGACCCAATATTGGATCAATTTCTTCTGTCACCCATTTCCAAATAAAGTAGATAAAATATCCCATACCAATAGCACCCACAATTGGGAAGCCATAGTCACTTATTGCTTTTGCGATATCTAAATCCACTAATCTCTCCTTGCGTCTTCCTTACCTTCATTAGCTGCAATCCGATCTATATTCGGTTTTACATTTAATGCGTAACTAAGCAAAGCATCTATCTTTACCAAGTCGTTGTTCATAGTCTGGACTCTGTTATCTAATGATCCAATTATATTCTTTAGAGTGTTAACCGAAGCTGTCACACTTGCTAGAATAAACTTCAATGTTATAAAAACAAATACACCAGCAGCAAGTGCTCCTGCAATTGGAAATCCAACATCTCCCACTAGGGTCAAAAAGTCCATTGTATGCTCCTTCGGCCCTATTTATAACATAAAAAAAGCCAGGCTAACCTTTGGCCCGGCACGTGCTTATTAAGTAGCAACCCTATTTGTAATGTTATTTAGAAGTTGAATGTAGCGCCCATTGTCACATCACCAAATTCTAGGTCTGAGTTTGTACCAACTTCGGTGTAAGCACGAAGCCCGCCACCAATTGTATAACCAGCAACAAAGTCAAGGCCTGTAAATGATTCTTTAGAAGCATCGTTCAAAGACATAACATCAAGTGTTGTATCCACTGAGAAGTCTACACCAAAGGCATTAAGACCGGCTTTAGGAGTAAAATCCAATGCCCATAGTTCTGTGCCAGTTGTATAGTTCATATCAAGCTCGCCGCCAGCTGAGATGGTTTGACCACCAATATCTAGGTCTGCTGCTGATACTGTAGATGCCAACATAGTCATGGCAATTGCAATTGTAGTTGTCTTCATAGTTTTTCCTATTCATAGAATGTTAATAATAATATACGTGATCACGTTGCTTCAACGTTCACATGTTATATATTACAGCAAAAGGGAGAAACCGGCAACGGCATCTCCCTTTTTATTTTTAACTGTGCCTTTTAGGTCCTACTTTTGTTACCAACCAGCAGGAACGATTACATAGTGGATTGCTAGTACAATAGCAAGTGATGCTGATAAACCAATCATCATCTTACCAAAATCTCTACCCACCAATGGGAACACACTTTTTGTTTTCTTCTTACCCATGAACGATGCAATAGCAAATTCACGGCCAGCAAGCATACCCACAAAGACCCAAGTTGTTGACATTGGAATATCGTTAAGCTCTTTAAAGAAGAATAATATTAGCCAATACACTAAATCAATAATAGTAGCTGACCGAATGTATTTTGTATTATGTTTCTCAAGAATGATCTTTTGAATCTTACCACCACCCTCACGAAACATAAATGCTAACCCACCTACAAAGACAACTGATATCATTATCATAAGTGGAATGTCTAATGTGCGTGGAAGGAATACAGCAATGTTTGCCATATCATGACTTAACCAAGTGAACCATAAACCACCAGTTGTAATCCACTGAGCTATTCGCCAATAGGGTTTATAAGCCTCGTTAACAGGTTTACCTTCATCGAGCCAACGACTGACAATAAACCAGATACCATATGCAGCAGTCGCCGCAACGACGTATCCCATCAACGATTTTACAAGCATCTTCTCTAGTACAAATGTACTTGCAAAAGCACTTAATACTAAGAATGAAGTACTAACTGGTACACCTACTCGTGTAAGTAACAATAGCACACCAGGTGCTAATGCATGATACCACTGCACTTCTACAAACGGTATCTTATTAAGTCGTCCATATGAAATATCCCCATACATGTAGTAACCATACCACAATGTATAGAGTAATACAGCTGAAGCAGCTGCCCACATAATCTTCCAATTGAATCTCTCATTGTTTGATGCAATCCATGTACCGAGAGTTTGTACTGAATCATTTGCTATAACCGCATATGCGGCAAGCAGGAAGCCTATAAGGCTCCACAGGGTGAGTGCGTCCATTTTGTTTCCTTTTTTGCTTGACAGCTTCAACACTGTCGCTCACATTAAAATTGTAGTAAAGTTTCAACACTTTACCACCATTATATATCAAAGGGGAGATTTTGCTTTCAAATACTCCTCATAGGCTTCTTCAAAGCCTTCTTCGTGATAACATAATTCATGATTGCCCCACATCCGTTTAAAATAACTATCATAACATAGTTCCATATTATGCTCATCTACCAGATGACCTTTTACAGAATAGAATAGCTTAGCTATTTGTTTTTTAGATGGATTCAAAATGGGGGCTCCTGTCCTGCAAACTCGGGTATCCAAGCTGGGTTGGGTGTATTGCCTTTGGGCTTACGAGGTTGCGGTCTTGCTATAGGAGCGTGTCTATGAGCTCCAGGAGCATATTCCGATTCCAATATACCATGTCTGATTAACCAACACTCTAGTTCAATAGGCAACTCTTGATTAATTTGCATTCCAGTCTCCATCCCATGTGTAAAATATATGCGAGCCAATTATTTTAGAAATATCCATATACTTGACCCATGATGGATTAACATAACTCGCGTGATAGAATACAGCACCATATGTAGGATCTTCTGTATTACCAATTAAAACATCACGAGCAATAACTTCAGCTTTTTTATATGCAGCAGTCTCATGTGGTGTGTGATCTTCTAATAAGAAAGTCCAGCTAAACTGTTTAGGTTCGTATACTACTTCACATATAGTTGAACCCCACTTATCATGAGCAACTCTATTAGCAGTTACATGTGCCACAGCAAGTTGACCTTCAACGCGTTCACTACGTGCTTCATGATATATATTCATCGCTAAACATTCTAGTTCTTGCGGGTCAACAGCTGGAGACATTAGAGCACTCATCGTAATCCCTGTCAGTATAGACATAGTTATAATTCCGCTAGTTATGTTCATTACCATCTTTTTCATTCCTTATAAATACACTATAATGGACCAAAGGTCAACAGTTAATTTTATATATATTAAATAAAAATGGGGTAGATTATGTCAACTAAAAATTCATTTGGAGTAGAAATGAAGACATTAAACGGGCTTAAATCAGCTGATCTCAATGGCGATGGTCATGTTACCGATGAAGAAATAGATCGTCAGCGCAAGATACTGGAGATCCAAGATGAAGATGCTATGCGAGATGCACAGCGTAAAATGGCTTGGTTTGCTTTGTGGGGAATGTTGTTGTATCCATTTGCTGTAGTTTTAGCTGTATGGTTAGGACTGAGCGAAGCAGCAAAGATACTTGGGAGTATGGCATCTGTCTACTTCGTCTCAGTAGCCGCAATCGTAGCAGCATTCTTTGGTGGTAATGCATATGCAAAGAGCAAGTCTGCTCCAGCACCTGCAAAGAAAGTTTAGACTCCTAGAATACGACCGATAGCTTTAGAGTCATCGGTATTCAAGTTTCCACCATTATTAATATGTTCTACAATCTGCTCGAAGTAGAACTGAGCATCTGACTCAGGTTCCATAAGTTCTGCAGCCTTACGGAAGAATATCCGTAGCTTCATTTCACCAGTACCATCGTTAGCAGCTGCTTTGTGGGTCTTACCCATACGTTGATTAGACATTATCAAATCCCTCTTCTATACTTTTAATATGCTTACACTTACGGAAAGCAGGACAGTCACAGTTAAAGCCTCTGTCCATCATTTCAATATTATACACATTATTCTTTGAACCGACAACAGCCCAGATAGTACCCACAGCCCAATGGCCTTTTGTGGTAATACTATCCGAGCTGTGATAAAACTTAGAAGACATTAAGCAGCCTCTGTGTTAAGTTCAACTTCACCAAACTCAAGAAGCTCTTCGATCAAACCTTCAACAAAGTCAGCTAGGTCAAAATGTAGTTCAAGACCAGCTTGCTGAACATCAATGTGTATATCAGCATCTACAAAGTTCCAGTTGATACCATCAACTTCATTAATATCTTTGTTTTCTGGGCTAGCAACTGCTTTTAAGAACATTGCGATTACTTTGTCTTCGATTTCACTTTTAGCTTCATAAGTCATAATATATTTCCTCTTGTTGATATAATAGTTATACTACATTGTTGAACAGAAGTCAACAGTTAATATCGACTATTATCATTAAAAGATTCTTGCAAGTTTGCAATTAGATCTTCTACGCTATCTTGATTAGCTTGATATAGAAAGCCAAGACCACCAGCATTTTCCCACTCAGCGATGTTGCTAGGTTTATCATCAACTAGGATGTTGTAATGACCAGTTAAACTATCAACAGCATATCTATGCTTGTTACCTGTAAAGATTAGGTTAGGGATAGTAGGCATGAAGTCATGTCTTTCTAACCACACTCTTTTCCAGTAACTGCTATTCTGCATATCGTTACGTAAAGGTGAGCTACAAATACCATAGTTCTTACCAGCTATATCTCTAACAGCATCTACGAGAGTTTGCGATGTTGGAAATAGTTCAAGTGTATTGAAGTAGTTTGTATACTGTAGTTTGTCTACAGCACCAGCAGGATTATCCAGATCTTTCCAATGCTTAACATTGTATTCTTCTTGAAGTCCTTTAAAGAAGTCAGCTATAACTCCGTCCATGTCTAAGTATAATTTCATAATATAATTCCTTTATTAGTTGTTGCCCCCTTTATACACCAAAGTAAACATAAAGTCAACAGCTAATTTGTATTTTTGCAAACTCTTTTGCGTAAATCGCTAGAACTAAATCTGTGATCTCTTTTATTAAAGTATAGCTCAATCCCACGTTTAGCACAAGTGGCTCTACCTGTGAACTTACCATCTTTATATTCTTCACCTATAACTCTTACATCAATATCTAACATATTCAATATGTCTTCTAGATCACCTTCTGTTTGATATGGAATGATCTCATCAACATACTTAACAGCATTGAGCTGAGCGTAGCGTTCAACAATTGTTTGAATAGGCGCATTCTTATCTGGTCTATCGTGACTAGGATCTATCTGAAGACCACATATCAAATATTCACATTGATCTTTAGCTTCACGCAGCATTTGTACGTGTCCTGCGTGAAGCAGATCAAAGGCACTGCAAGTAAAACCTACTTTCATACTACTCTCTTGTCTATGACATATGCACCACTTGCTTGAGTCCAAGACTTCATTAGTTTATAGTACATTTCGGAAGTCATGGTGAGAACGATAAAGTCATCTTCCTCTTCACTCCATTGTCTTATATGGCAATAATCGTCATACAGTAATACTGATAGATCTTCAAATTGATCGGATGTATCCATTACTGTAATTAGAGTTTCGTCTTCTTCCATCTCAACAGTAAACATTATGCATACTTTGTATCGTGATCTTTACCAGTACCATAGTCACCATCATAGCTGCTTAGAGACTCAGCATCAAAGCATAGATATTGACCTACACGTGTACCAGGTTTGATACGCATAGTACCACAATTAACATGAAGAACGCCAGCCATAACACCTTTGTATCCAGTATCGTATAATCCAGAAGTAAGGAAACAACCATTACGGTTGAGAGTACTGCGAGTAATCACAAACCCTGCTTCGTTAGGTCCCACATCAATTTGATTCTCCATAATCACTTCATATGATCCAGGTTCAAGATAATAATACCCATCCGAATGAATAGGTATATCATCAGATCCTCGATGGATCTTTTTATCTTCATCAATAGTAAAAGCACTATTGTTTATTTTCATCACCTTACCCAATCGAAGATCAACAGCATTAGGCTGAACATCTCCATCTTGAATACTAGTTAATGAACTGCGAGCTTTGGTGCCCCCAATATTAATCATCGACATGTGTTTCGTTCTCCCACCAGTTAATTATATTACTAAGTCCCATTCTGAGGATATCTAAGTAACCATCATCTTCTATCTCATCACGATATGCTTGGATCTCATGAATGTTATCTTCCGTTAAATCTGTAACTTCTTCAACATCAAAGAATCCTTTAATGTCTTCCCAGAGCTCATCAGTGACTTCACGTTCAATATTCTCAATCCATTTGTATGGTCTACCGAGTTTGTATGTTTCATCAGTCATTTTTATTATCCAACTCGTTAAGCAAGAATATAGAGTAGTGAATAATCTTCATAATATCTTTAGGATTGTCTCCATCCTTCTTACCAAATCTCTTTGCATACTTAATGATATTAGACATGAATGCTTCTTTAGCAATACCACAGTCTTCCCAATCATCAACAACATCACGGTTATTCTTACCAGCGTAGTGTTGTGAGTAAGTAGCATCAACATACTGTTGAATACCTTTAATAATTACATCTTCGTTACGTTTATACTCAATAGTCATAGATTGCTCCATTAGGTAGTTGATCATCAATATATTTCATATTCTTCATTGCTAATGCAATGTTAGCAATATCCCCTACTTTATGATCAAAGTCAACCTCTATTTCATTCTTACCATCAATTAATCCAGACGGTGAGTTATCAAATGAGATGTTACACATACCAGCCCATACAGCTGCAGAACTATCCCATGAGTCAACAGCCCACAAGTAGTCTTGTATAAGAGAACATTCGTTAGGGCCATCTACCATACCCAGGAAGTGAATCTTCTTACCATTATTTTTAATCTTATCTAAGATACCACGAATTTCTAACTCTTGCATGAACTTCCAGCGAGATAAGAAACGTTGTAGCTTATTGTCTTTCTCAACACCATACGCAATAGGTACAGCTAGAATAGAGACACCAATGTAGTCTACATGCTCAGACTCAGCAGCCCAATCAAAAGCATCAATTAGATCTTCTAGATCACCCTCACGTGATTGTGGTACAAAGAATGTTCCAAAGCCTGCTTCACGTAGTTCAGGAGCCATCTCAATAGCTTTGTCAATAGTTACTTGTGAAGGTTGGCCAGGGTAGTCAGACATAACAATATAGTCTGCCCCAACTTTAGTACCCATCTCGATTAGCTTATCGGACGGATACATCTCACGTCCTTGCTTATACATCTCAAATGCTGAGTTGTCCATAACATTTACATAAGGAGACAGACCCCGAGACTTATCTCGTTGAGCATACCAATCAGTATACACAGGATCTTCTTCAATTAAATGAGCTAGTGTTAAATGGAAAGGGCGATCTGCTGCGAACAGATCAAGGTACGCCGTTGGCGTGATGTGTGCAAATTCAGTCATAATAACTCCATAGTTTAAGAAAATAGGCAGAGACTAACTCTGCCTATAATTATACATCAAATCAAATAAAAAGTCTACTGGGCTTGGTGAATGTGATGAGGTGGAACGCGATGTGCGTCTTTGCCTGTATCAACGTGTGCGTAAGAACGACCACCCATTTGTTTCATACCTTGGTATGTTCCAGTAATCTTCTTACCGCTTGCTTGGTGTGTGAAAGAAACCTCTTTGCCCTTCATAGGCTTGAGCTTAGCTTTAGCCGCTTTGACAGCGTCTTCAGTAAGCATGTGGTTTTTAAATGCTTGCATGTTATTGGATCCCATAAGATTAAGTTTGTATATACAGTCTTATTTATACATCTTCATAACGCGAAGTAGCACCGTTTTCTTTATCTTCTGAAACAGTAATCTCTATATCGCGCTTAGGATACTTACCATTGATTTTCTCAGCAAGTTCATCAGAGATCATCTCACAACTTCTGTGATCCAATGATAGGATATCAGAAGAATACAAAGACTCAAGCCAACGCTTAAACTGTATAAACTCAATGTCACGATCATCGTGAAACACTTGAATGCCAACATTAAAATGAAATATGTGACGATGAGCATAGCCCAAAAAGCTAACATCATCAGTACCGCCAGTAGCAAGTTTAGGATCATCTTTAGCTGCAGGATACAAATGTACCCCCTCCTTCTGGAATGTTACCCAGATTTGATTAAACACTTTCTGCATTAACTTCTTCCTTCATTGTATATAATTGCCATAGAACCCACTTACGTTGTTTCTCTGAAAGCAGGCGGAGTTCTGTAATACCTGTACACTCAGTATAGTAGTCCATCGAAGGACAGTCAAGCACTTTTTCTACCCATACCTTTGTAGGTCCAGGATTAGGAAACTTTTCTGTAAGCCACATTTGTTCATATGCTTCAGCTTCTTCTTTAGTATCAAACCACATCGAGAAGTCTGGTTTAATGTTCCAATCGCTATACTTCTCAGACTTAACATAACCATCATCAACCTTTGGATTGAATCGAGCAAGGACATCACTGTTATGAGTAATACCAAACTTAACAAACACTTTATCTTCTGGTGTTTGGAACTTCTCGTTACGAAATGTACAAAAGTAAAACTTATACGCCATATCCATGACCTTTCATTATAAAATTATTCATTGCCAATATCATACGATCTTTTGACATACCTTTAAGATTGTTTACTAGTGTATGATTGGGGACGCTGGCGCTTTCGATTAACTCTTTGCAATACGCAAATGTCTCGTCTCGTGTCATTGTTCCAACTTTGTCAAAAAACACAATTTGAGCGCCTTCGCTAATTTTAGCTGATTTTAATTGTTTAGTCATCTGCTTATTCCATCCTTTTATCAACAACTTCTTCAACAACACCCAGCACTTCAGCTAGAACAATAAATGCTCCACCCCAGAACCAGCTACCCATCATGAAAGCACCCCCCGCAATAAAGCGGAGGCCACTCTTAACAAAGCTCACATTCATATGATTCATTATACACGATTCCCAGCAAACTGCTGTTGCATCTTAATGTAATCTAAGAACTCATTCTTAACACTTGGGTTAAAGAACTGCCCACGTAACTCACAAGTCTGAGTCAAAGAACTATGAGCCATAATACCACGGTTCTCACAACAGCCATGGGTACCTTGAATGTATACAGCAACGTCTTTAGATCCGGTGTGGGCTACAATCTCATTAGCAATGTCTTGAGTCAACTCTTCTTGTAGAGTACCACGACGGGCACAGTGCTGAGCAATACGAGTGTACTTAGATAAGCCAATCACCTTAACACCAGGAATCAATCCAATATAAGCTACACCAGATACTGGCTGGTGATGATGTGAACACATAGACTTAATCTCTGAGCGTACAACAATCATTCCACCATATCGTGAGTCTGCATCGTCATTAGGAAAAGCAGTTACGGGTGGCTGAGGATCATAACGACCAGACATAGTCTCATTAACATACATCTTAGCTAGACGTCTAGCTGTACCCATAGAGTTAGGATCTTCTGATTGATCAATAATCAAAGAGCTTAGAACACCACGGAACTTCTCTTCCAACTCATCAATAAGATCCCACTTTTCATCCTCTGAGATAAACTCAGATATATTATCATTAGCCCAGTAGCGAGCGCCTGCTTCTTCCATACGTTCTTTTACTACTTGTGACATTGTCATTTCATTATCATTCATTTTTTAATCCTTTTCCCATGGAAACACTATCCATCTTTTATCACTTAATGTCAACGCTGCAGATGCATACGGATAGTCAGTTTCTTGTTTTTTTACTAGAGATGTAAACTTAATGTTAGGTCTACCTCCGTGATATCTTTTGCTTATCTCTAAGAAGGTGCGACCACTATCGTTGATATCGTCAATGAAGATTACTCGAGAGCCATGATCCATGAGGTTCTGAATCTCTTCATTATGTTCGCATCTATCAGCATCTCTGGTCTGCCACTGTATAGTCCTCATGGGTCTATCTAAGTGATGTGACAAGTGAAGAGCTGGTAACAACCCTCCACGAGTAATACCCACAATAATCTCAGGTTTAAACTTAGAAACATCATGAACAAGATTATGGCACATAGTAAGAACATCAGCATAATCAAAATAGATCTTGTTTTTTAACTTCATATTAAGTTCCTATCGCATTACCGAATAAGTAAACGTGCATACGTCCTGCTACGTTGTATCCTCTTTCGAAAGCCATGCGAGCTACGTCACCTGCATCTTTTTCTTGTTCTTCTAAACGAGCACCTGTTGGCATTATCCATACTGGATACTTAATACCAGCCTTACGGAACATGTTTACAATCTCATCTAGCTCGTCCCATTGATCTTGCTCAGGTCCTACAACAAACTTCAATTGACCTTTAGAAGATATATCGTAATACTGCTTAACAACATGAGGCTTAATAGCCTTTGCACGAGTCTCTCCAGCAACAGTCCACAACTTAGGTGATACTGAGAAGAATGCTTCTGGCTTAAAGATAGGAGAGTTTACTCTATGAATAAAGTCGTCTGTCAATGCCTGAGTACCGTTTGTCTCCCATGTAATAGATGAAGGAAGATTGTCTGATGACATATAGTTAGTTTCAGGAATAGCCCCACCAGGCATTGTAGACAGAGCTTCATAGATATCTAAGAATGCGTTCTGTGCATGTTTCATCAAAGGCTCACCACCTGTAATACACAGATGATTGTGTTGACCTGATAAAGGATGACGGAAGAAACCTTCTGGGTTATGTTCATTCTTCATGATGTCCACAATCTTCTGAGCTAGTTCTGCTCCAGTAGCTTGTCCCATCAGATGTTTAAACTTCTTTGACCAAGTGTATGATGAGTCGCAACCTTTTTCCCACACAGGAAGATCTTCTACACGATCAACAGAGTGAGCATCAAAGTCAGCGTAAGGTAACTCATACGTATCAGGCTTAGTCGGAAACTTCTGACCAAAGCCATCACACTGTAAGTTACATAAGAAGAATCTGATCCAAGCAGTAGGGACACCAGTATAGTGACCCTCTCCTTGAATAGAGTGAAATATTTCACTGTATGTATATTTCTTATCTACCATCACTCGACCTCATAGATCGCACTGTTGGATCCGTGTTCTGCACACTCACAGCTTACTACCCAACAACGACCGTCTGATGCTTCTTGAACAAGTCTGTCAGCATACTTGGCAGCATGCTCAGCAAACTTCTCAACACCAACACCATTCAAGATAGTTATTTGAGCTAGACCTTTTTCTTCCAACAATTGGAAGTCAGCTAGATGAGGATCTTGACTATCCAACACTACCTGATGATCGAACGTAGCTTCTAACCAAGCCTTCAATGGCTTTAGACCACCAAAGTCTACTACCCAGTTACGCATATCTAATTCATCGCAACCAAATGTGAACTTAAAGCCTAAGCTATACCCATGCAAGAATCTACAATGAGAATGGTTTGCATGAGGTTGACGGAAACAAGCACTGAGTCCAATGCTGTGTCCATATGTTTTTGTACTATAATGAGCCAAGATGTTTCACTCCTTCTTCTTCAATTAATTTTATGCCCAGAGCCCAATTCTCTGCAGCGTCTTCTACATATCGATGCGACTTATTGGGAAACTCTTCTACAAAGAATTGTTTACCACTATCGTTATAGAACTTAATATAGAACATTTCTTCCTTCATGTCAACATGTATTTCGCAGTATGCTTTTGAGTGGTCTTTGTAATATGTTGATAAGTGCTTTCCCATAGTCGTTCTACTCCTTTGTGAATTCAAGCATCTTAGGATAGATTGCCCCAATTGCTTCTGCAATAGCACAGGCTAATTCCATATGCTCTTTTTGTGTACCATTAGCTGAACGAAGTTCACAATAGTGAATCCAGCTACGGATAGTTCCATTAACATATAAAACAGATTTAGTATTACCTTCTGGTAAAACAACTCTAGCTTGCTCTTTAGCAATACCATTATCAATAGCCCAGTTGTATGCCATTTTAGCAGTCTCGATGACTGCCATCTGTTTATTTGCCCACTCATCATCAAGAGCTGCATCTACATTGTCAATACTATTCTGTCTGTTCTTCGTATCTTGTAGACGTGCATCACGAATCGTAAAAACATCACCAAGACTATTAACATCAGCATACCGTTGAGAAAACTCTTGAAAGCTAAAGCTTCTATGACGCAATAGCTGACGGCCAATATCTCTGGTCGTGTGAACTTCAATTGTAGCACTTGCCATTTCAAATGGTGACCAGTGTTTATGCTTGATGAGATAATCAAGCAGCTTTGAAGTTGTTTTTGTGTTAGCTTGGTTTGCAGGGTTGGAGACACGAGCGCAATATGCAATAAGGTCTTGGATGTTATCCAATCCGTTGTTAGCAAGTTCACCTGAATGTATCCTATGACTTAGTTGTGTGTGGGCGAGTAGTCTGGCTTTCATTTATTCATTACTCCATTTTAAAGTCTTTAAAGCGTTCGTTTGTATTAGATTTATCAAACGCTGGTGTATCGTCTACAACACCTTCCTCAGCATTGTCTGCATCAAACAACCTCATCCGAGATTTATCAATACCCAATACGAATCTTTTCTTGTAGTTTAGATCGTTATATCGGTTCTTCAATTGTTTAACCATAACCTGTCCAAGAGCCTCTAGCTCTTCAGATGAGACTAATGCGAACATTAGATCTGCGGTAGCGGGTAGTCCAAAAGACTCGGACGTATCCTCAAGCCCAGGATCTGACGAAGAAAAACCACTACGAGTCGTCTGCGTTGCAGTAAAGATCGGTAGGTTGAATTCAACCGCAAGGCCTCGTAGTTCCTCAGCAATAGCTTTAATGAGAGTATAAGAATTAACATTTCCTCCTGCTTTCATTCTAGATGAGGTGCATATATTTAGGTAGTCTATAAACACCATCTCTGGAACAAAGTTCTTTTTTAGCTTCAATTCATTAAGCAGAGCACGGAAGTGACCAGCATGAGCTGAGCCAGTTGGATACTCTTTAATGATCAGTTTACCATTAGTACGAGAAGCAACATCAGCCACCTTAGATGTAAAGACAGACTTCTGCATGTCTTGTAGATCACCAATAGGAACATTAAGTAAGTTAGCATCAATACGTTCAGCAATACGTTCTTCTGCCATCTCCATAGTAATGTATAGAACATCTCTTCCCTGTGTTAAAGCATTAGCTGCAATATGACACATGAACAAAGACTTACCCACACCTGTACCAGCTAACGCAACATTAAGAGTCTTGTTGGGGATACCACCTTTAGTGATGATGTTGAAGTATTCTAAGTCAAACGCAATACGATCTTCCTGAGCATTATAGAAGTCAAATCTCTCTTCCATGTTCTCGAGATAGTCGTGACCGATGTTAGTATCAAATGTCACCGCCAGAGCCTTCGTAAGAAGGTCTGGGAGTGCGTTCTTTGATAGCTCCTGGTGCTTTCCATCAATGATACTAATAGACTCCATGATAGCATTATGGATTGCTCTATCTTGACACCACTTCTCTGTAGTATCAAGTATCCAATCAGTATCTGACTTCTCTGTAGCAGTATCAAAGATCGTTGGCATGATCTCACAAGCAGCAATGTATTGATCGTCACTAAACCTATTATTAGATTCAATCTCAATCTTAAATGCTTCTTGTGTAGGCATCTTATTGTACTTTGCAGCGTACTTAGCTACTTCTTTGAACAGTTGATTATACACACCCTGAAAGTATTCAGGTTGAATGAATGGTAGTACCTTTCGCATAAACGCATCATCTGTTATCACGTTCCGTAATATTAACTGTTCTATATTGCTCATTATTTTTCCTTCATCCCTTCACCGTTAAGATTTTCCATCATAACGCTTTCTAATACCTTACCAGCATACCGCTGAAACTCAGTATTGTCAACCGAAAGATCTTCGTCAGGACTATAATGTAGCGTCACATTGAACTTCAGTGTATCGGATCTGTTATCAATCTTGATATCACCAAAGCTGAATACTGATTCAATAAACTCGCCTTCCTTGATTCGAATGTGCCAATGATCATCATCACCTGGTATCAATTCAAATTGTTTGTTCTGTTCAAACATACCTGGGATAGTAACCATTACAATTCTTGCTCCACAATATCATCCATTGACACTAAAGATTGATGACCAATCTGATACTGCTTCTTTAAGAATTCTTTGAAATCAGTTCCATCAAAGACTGGATCCCAAAAGGACTTTTCGAGTGTAGCATCGTATCTAACTTTGCCTCCGACTTCGCCAGTAGATTGGTCAACCACAGCGTACCATCCGTTAGCAGGCTTAGTAACATAACCACCAGCGAGAGCGCAATCCAGCAGGCCAGAATACTTACGTACACCACCATCCCAAGATACGGTAATAGGAATTTTAGACTTTTCTTTAACATAACGACTCTTCTCTACATTGATCACAAAGTGATAACCTTGAATCTCTGTACCTTTCTTATCTTGTTGACGACCTAAGATCCAGATGTTATCTGCTGAGTAGTATATACCTGTACCACCACCAACTACATCTTTAGGGAATAGACCTATTTCTTTATATGTGTGATTGATTGCTAACATAGGAATTGCTTTCATAGTCAAGTATGGAGTTGCCATACGGAACAATCCTTTGAGAGCTTTAGCACGAGACATGTCTGCAACAGACTTCTCGTTGATAGCATCATCTAGTTCTTTCTTAGATGCCAAGTTACCAATAGAGTCAATAACAATGATGACCTTATCATCACGAGAGATTTCTTCTAGTTGGTTAATTAAATCAAACTTTAGTTCTTCTACATTAACAATAGGTGTATGCAAGATACGAGATGTATCAATACCAAACTGTTCAAAGTAACTTTGTGGTGAACCAAACTCACTATCATAGAATAGCATGATAGCATCAGGGTTCTTTTCTAAGTAAGCACCTGCCATTAGTAACGCAAATGATGTCTTAAAGTGTTTAGAAGGTCCTGCCAAGACTGTTAGTCCAGGTGTAACACCTCCATCGACAGACCCAGACAAAGCTACGTTTACCATAGGCACGTCTGTTGGTGTCATATCTTTTTCAGTAAAGAACTTTGATTGAGATAAAACCTCTGTAGTTTTAATCTTACTGTTCTTCTTTAGTTTGTCCATAATCGACATTTTGTTCAATCTCCCGATTGTCTAATTCATATTGTAATCTGTACTCATTGTTTATATTAACACATTTAGCCAATAAGGTCAACTGGTCAGAGAACTTAGTGAATGCTGATGTATCTTTAGGGAAGCAAGCTCCACCATATCCCTGTTTGCCATCAAAGCCAGGGACTTTGGTATGACTAGACCCAATACGGTCATCCATACCAACAGCCTTAATAATTGTTGCGAAGTTCGCATTTGTTTCTCCTATTGCATCATATAATTGGTTAAAGAATAAAACCTTCATGGCCAAGAAGCTATTGATTGTATACTTAACAAAGCTGGCTTCTTCTAGTGTCATATGGAGAGCAGGACATGGGTCACATAAACTATACTGCTCATACACTTTCTCAACATACTTAGTTGCATCGCACCACCCACCCAGTACATGAAAAGGTGGGGATACAAACTGCTCGTTAGCAGACTTCTCTGTGAGGAATTCAGGATTGTATACTACGTTGATAGGCCAGTTAGTAGCTATATCAGGAGTGACTGTTGACTTAACAACAATAGTAATATTAGAGCTAACTAATTCATTGAGCACATCGTCAATAATACTACTATCAACAGCACCATCGTTTCCCATCGGGGTAGGTACGCACACAAAAGCAATGTCAAATAAAGAGACATCAGTGCTATCCAGATTGGTTCCATACTTGGGGTCCACAATAGTTTTTGTTACGTGGGGATGACTAAACCCATAGTCCACTGCTTGTCCTACAAAGCCATGCCCCACAATCAATATATTTATCATTTCAAAATGCTGGAAGTGATAATAATAATACTAATTGGACAGCCCACGTTCCTAAGGCAGCAAAAGCTGAAGCTAACATCAGACCTTTTATTGCTTGACCCTTAGGTGGAAAGACTGTTGCCCACGATACTAGGATTAATGATATGATCATGAACATATACATGACCGTTGATATTAATGATAAAATTACTGTAATCATATTGTACTCTCTTTCTTTTGCTTTCTTAATTTTCTTAGTTTGGAATATAAACGCTCTGTACGCTCAGCTACCATTTTCTTTAATGATCGTCTACGAGATCTCGCAACTGCTGATTTAGCAATTCGATCTGCTTTCTTTTTCATAACATAGCTCCATTCTTATATGCATATTCTAATGCGTTATTGGCCTCTACTTCCATAGGCCTGTTCTCATACCAGTTTCCACTCTCAGCGTCAAATTGTCTACAGAGAGAAACTATCTCAGTTGCAGAGATGGGATAGCCCTTCTCTACTGCTTTGCCAGCTACCGCAATCATTATACGATACATCTGACGATACCAACCAGTGCTACTGATTGTCATATACTCTAATGCCATCTTTCTTGGCCAGAAGGGACAATCACTATAACCTGACCAGTGTATATCTGTATTGTCTAGCTTACCCTTACGATACTCAACGACTTGTTCTCTAAAGGCAGGTGGAAGTCTATCGAGGAAAGACGCTCCATCTCTAGTATTGCTATATGGCCATTTGGCTTGTAGATATGCCAAGTCCAAAGGCTCACCCACATTACTATAAAAAAAGTTATTAGCACCTGAGTAGTCCGCTGGAACGTAATACATCCTAGCAATGTCTTTAGTCTGCGCATCTCCAATCTCGTTGAGTTCTTGATTGAGAGCGTACCAGAAGTGACGTAGTTCAGTTGCTTCAATCGGGATGCCAGTGTCGAATACAATCCGAAACTTTGGATGGTCGACCGTACTTGAAGCAGTGCTATACACCACATAATTCCAGTCACCAAAGCGAGTTCGTAATACATCTTCTAATTCCCCCTCAATGATAAAGTCGTCAACATCAACAGCAGCCCAACTTCCCCAAGCCAATACATTGTCGTTCTTTCTAGTAGAGTTAGGCTTAAATACAGCCGGCGATATAAGTTCAGCATCTTGTTTACCATTTAATGGCCTTTCACTTAATTTCTTTAAAAATTTTACACACTTGTTCCATGACTCAAAATCCATACGCCGATGCGTTTTATTATCATACACAAAACGGTTCTGTTCATCCCACCATCTTGGTGATTTGAATACTGTTAGACTATACAAAGAAGTCCTCCAATGTGGCTTTAGGTTCATCTTCCCAACCTACAGCATCTAGTATGTTGCGGATTGGTTCGAGAAACGATTTCTCATACATTTTATTATAGTCTATATGTCGATGTAAGTCAAGCTCTTTTGGTAGAAAGCCTGGATAAGCAATAACGTTTTCCTTGATAGGATTAGGTTGCTTTAGATATACAAACTTGATCTTCTCACCGTTCTTAACAGTCTCGTATGATTTATCTAACTTATATCTCTTTACATAGTGGTTAAATAACAATGCACCTCTAACATGTATAGGACAGCCCTTGGCGTAGATATATCTACGATCGTGCCATTTATCCACATCAGACACTCCACGAGGGAATGATACTTCTTCTGGTGTTAGCTTAGAGAAGTCAGACTTGAATTGCTTCAAGAATGCTTGAGTAGCTAACTCACCATCGTCGATAATAACTCTGAAGATCTCCTTGAACTTATCTCGACAGACCTGAGGAGTAGAAGACTTAACAGCCTCAATGCCCATGATCTTTAACTTAGGCTCAGCATACTGAACACCTTCATTATTGTGTACGTTCAAGATGTAACGCTTCTTAGCAACCCAGATACCTTTATCAGCAATTACCTCACGAGCCATCTCCATACGATTCTCATATGCATTAGTCTGTATAGAAAGATCAGCGTATGACTCTTTAAGTATCTTCTCAAAGTGATCTGCTGTAATCTTATCAATAAACTTGGTAGGATCAGCAGGTTCAAACTTATCTACAAGAGGTTTCATCTTAACATACAAAGAGTCTGTATCGATAGCAATGACATAGTCTTTATCAGTCTTCAATAGCTTATTCATCTCTTTGTTAATCGCACGCTCTGCCCACTTAATAGCCAGCTGACCAGAAGTCGTAATAGCTTCTGCCACACGATGATCAAAGTATCTGAAGTAGTTGTTACCTAGAGCGCCATACAAAGAGTTCATCAGAATCTTAATAGACATCTGCTGGTTGTGGAGTGTGTTAACTTCAGCTTCAAGTTTAGTCTTTGTTTTCTTCCATTGAATAGATGATACATCTTTTGATTGGGACGAGTTACCTCTTGTGTTTGTACTCATGCCTTCATCATTATCCATAGCATCCGCTTCTTCTATCATCCTACGGACCTGGCTTGGGTCTTGCCCAAGATTTACTAATTTCTGTTCTGCTTCTAACATACGATTCTTGATGGCTCTACGCTCATCATAGTATTGCTTAATGATCGATGGAATGATGCCCACACGTTCTTTAGTAAACTGTTGACCAGTAGCAGCTACAGCATAGTCATCTTCTAATATAAACTCTTGACCATCTAAGATCTTATCTACATTAACACCTGGTATCTTACCTTCAATAATAGTCTCTGGTGACATATTGTACTGAACAATGATGTTAGGATATAGAGAGTTAAGGTCAAACGATGCTACCCACTCATGTAATCCAACCATAGGATCTTTTACGAATGCGCCAGGATAAGGTTGCTTTGCTTTATTAACCTTAGGAGGTACAACAATCTGTTGCTTATTCAGCATACGATACAGAATAGAATCCCAGATAGATGTAGTACCAAATGTCTCACTGAAGTTAACACCACCCCGATAAGCCATAGTCATAGCCAACTCAATTAGACCCATCTTCTCTTCTAGTCGCTCAATCAATTGAACATCTTTAATGTTATAGTCGATATACTTCTGATGGTCTTCGTGATATAGGTTCTGTAGACCACCATGCTCTTCGATAGATAGCTTACGATCACCCAGAACAATAAATGCAACGTGGTCCAACTTATAAGACTCGAGTGTCCCATAGCTGTATCCAAACTTACGGAATAGATCGTAGTAGTCAAGCTGTTGAATACCCATCATCTCATAGGCAATATTAGATCTACCTGCAATAACAATATCGCGTTGATCTACTACACCCCAAGGAGAGAACTTCTTATACACATCACCACCAATGATATTCTTTACACGGTTAATCAAATATGGAAAGTCAAACAGTCTAGTATTCCATCCAGTTATGATATCTGGACACCAACGAGGATCATTCCAATATCCCAAGAAGGATAGCAACAGATCTTGCTCATCTTTACACTTCTTATATTGAATACCTTTTACATCATCTATTGGACACTTATCTTCATCATAGTCTTTCAAAGCCCAGACATAGTAAGTATCAGACTGATTGTTCTTCATAGTAATAGCTGTCACAGGATGAGCAGCCTCTGCTACGAAGGGGAATCCATCTTCTGAATGGACCTCAATATCTAATGATGTAATGTTTACTTTAGACTTATCAAATGCAATCTCACCACGAAACTTATCAGTAATAAACTGAGTAACGTAGTTAGTCATACCGTATATGGGAAAGTTGTCTACATCTGAATACTTCTTTACGAAGTCTCCTGCATCTCTCATTGAATCAAAGTCAATGGGTTGTACAGGTTTGTTCTTTAGATTATTCCATCCAGTCTCTTTATCGGTAGCTACAAATAGAGTTGGCTCAAATTTAATCTTCTGATTAAATCTCTTGCCGTCTCTAAAACCCCGATACATTATATTGTTACCGTATCGATTAACACTTGTGTAAAAGTTCATATGATTCCTCCTAACCTACACGTATTAACAGTATACACCAAAAAGGTAAAGGGGGCAACAGCCCCCCTTGATTTTTTATATTTTTTATGACTTTACAAGTCTTCTGTCTTAGTTAGCATTAGATATTTTGCTTCTTCATGGTAACCCATTCTAGCAAGTTCTGATGCTGCTCTTGCTTTCCCTACTGATAGGAAGAAGCTGTTAAATCCACTAAAGAGTCCACCAACTGGTGCTAAGGCAAATTTCATTACTGCTTCAGTCATTAGAAACGTCTCCTTATATCGTCATGCTTATGATGAGCGACATTCCAGATGTCTCCACGACATAGACCAATATCAGTTAAGTCTGCATCAGATAGTTTATTCAACTCTCTAATAGTTTGCTTAGCTTCTGAAATTTCCTTGCGTGATGTTCGTAGATCTTTAAATAAATCAAACAGAGCTTTAACTGCGTTCTGTAAGAAGTTGGCTTGTAGTAGTATTAGTTGTGTCATTGTGATTCCTCGTTTGACCAATATTGATTTTACGAGGACGCATTTCTTCTGGAATAACATACTTCAATTCAATTGCTAGTATCCCATCCTGAATATCTGCTCCGTTTACATTTACATGTTCGGACAGCCTAAAGGTTCGTTTAAATTTCTTTGTCGAAATGCCACGATGGATAAATTCTCTCCCTTTAGAAACGTGTTCCCCCATTACTGTTAAAGTCCTATCTTTAACCTCAACATTAATTTCTTCTTTTGTAAATCCCGCAATAGCAAGTTCGATGAGATATTCTTCATCACCTGATTTAATAATATTGTGTGGGGGGTAGTGGTCTTGAGCATGTTTAGCAGTGAACTCTAGTTCATTGAATAGATGGTCAAAACCCACAAAAGATGAACGTGGGAATAGTGTTTGTAAGCCTGTCATTGTTATCTCCTTTTGAGCAAGCAAGATTTTGTTGTGATCGGATCATTCCGCATCACAGTACTATATATACTATCTTTGACTTCTGAAGTCAACAGATAATTTTATTTATTTCCAATGTTATATTTTGGACAGAGTTCCCATTGAGCTTTTTCTTTGAATGGGATAATCTTAATTTGACGTAGAGGAGCACAAGTCAGCTCTTGCTTGATTTGTATCTCAACCAAACCCCAATCGCTTAACAATGTAGCAATTGTATTTCTACGTTCTAAATCATTTGCTTCTAGATTGGCTTTCTTACCATCTAGCATAAACAACTCTTTAAAGTGTACAATGAAGTACCTACCTTGCTTATGCAAGATGTGGCAGGACTGGAACAGTTTCTTATCTTTACGGGAGGCTACACCTATCCGTGTAAGCGTTTCTCTAACCTTCAAGAAGTCATCTGGTTCGTTAAGAACCACTTCCAACATATCTTGAGGTTGCCATTCAACAATGTTATTTTCTTCCACCTTTACTCACCTTCTGTATTATTATAGTTATCTGTTCAGGTGACAGAAGAGAGAATACTTGTTTGGCTTTTTCATTGCTGTATCCATAGTATTGCTTAATCGCTTCAATATCACTAACCTGTTCAGGTTTCATCCATTTTGAAAACCTTTTACGCTTTCGTATGATATTTATAAGAAAATGATATTGGAGTTTATTGGCTGTGTGATGATACTGATTCATCACATTAGCAAAGCCTACAGTGTCGGGGAAGTAGCTTAATGAACGATTTACCATAAAACCATTGTAAGACTTCTCAGTTAGGTCATCGACCATAACATCTTTCTTAGAATGATTGATACTATTTAAGAATTCAAATGGACTCATTACAATGCCTGCACAATCGTCTGTAGACGCATAACGTCCATAGAGATATCAGCAGAAGGATCATGAGCAACAAACTTATCAGCAAGCCCATCGGGGTAAAAGTTATCACGAATGTTATGACCAAAAGTCAACCCATTGATAAGACTAACTACCTCACGGAACTTCCAGTATGCATACGGCATAGTGTTGCCAGATGATTCACATAAGGAAATCAATAGAGGTTGATCTAATGTAGCACGACGAGTGAGTACCCAGTCTACATTATCAATAGCGTTAGAGGTAAAGAACTCAAATGTCTTTGTGATCGATACATCTTCAGAAGAAGGCTTTAGCATAGCCTGAGCTTCTTTATTCTGTTTACTCCACCACTCAAGAGTGTCCTTATCAATAACACGGTTATGTGCCTTAACTTGTTCCTCCACATCATACTTGATAGTATCACAATAGTCAAGCAGTTCCTCGTACGTGTAAGGTTCTGTGGTAAAGCGATCAGTATCAAAGTTCAACATAGCTAAACTAACAGCTACACCTTTATTCACATCGAGAGATAATGTCTCGAAATCATATATTATACATTTCATTTGAAGGTCACCTGTGCCATAATTTCTGTCATGCAAGCAACTGTATTCAACTCGTGATCAGCTACAAACGCATCTTTATATTGATAGTCAGCAAGAATGATTACAAGCTGAGGTATGCTTTGAGGATCCACATGATCCATCATATTATCATACAACCCGCGAAAGATTGCACTTGTATCCATATCTAGGTTATCAACAACCCATCTACGCATAGCTTTAAAGTTCTTTTCTTTTAGGGTCGCCACGAGCTCAGATATATTATTAGAGCTACTAGTCCCAGCGCTACTAGCGTGAATTCCGACATTTCCAATGGCATTACGTTGTCCTTCGTTTATCACTCGACGCCAGTCAGGCGCATGTTTCATTATCAGATCAGCCACAGCCTTTGGTTCAAAGGTAACAGCTTCTTGTTCAAGGATTGTTGTAAACCGTTTAAAGAATTGACCAGCAAGATCGGCTAGGTCTTTCTTAGAAGTATTAAACTCATACACACCACAACGTGAGTGTAAAGGTTCAATGATTCTATTCTTAAAGTTACAAGTAAGAATGAATCTACAGTTATTAGAGAACTCCTCAATAAAGCCACGAAGAGCTGGTTGTGTAGATTGAGGGTTAAGATAGTCAGCCTCATCTAAGATTACAACCTTGTATCCTCCTTGAAGAGATACAGAAGAAGCAAACTGCTTGATCTTGCCACGTAGAGTTTCAATGTTACCCTCTTCGGATCCATTGACAATAATATAATCAAGACCAAGCTGATTGCACATAGCTTTCGCTACAGTAGTCTTTCCAAGCCCAGCAGTACCGGTAAGCAACATATTAGGTAGCTCACCTGTCTTTACAACAGCTTGGAAAGTATTCTTTAGTTCGGTAGGGAGTATAGTATCCTCAATAGTCTTAGGACGATACTTCTCTACCCACAGGAAATCTTTTGACATAGTAACCTCATTATATAAATTATTATTGTATCACATTTAGGTTAAAAGGTCAATTATGAATCAGCAGCTGCATCCTGTTGATATGCTTCAGCGAGTTGAATAATCTGTAATGATTGATCCCGCAACTGTCCGATAGTTGATAACTCTTCGCCCTTAAACGCTCCACGTTGTGTTAGTGCGTCAATCACAGCTACTGTACTACGTGCAATCTTATTAGATAGATCGTAGATTTCTGAGTGAGTTTCTTTTGTTTCTTTAGCCATTGTATATGTTCCTGTATTACAGTTTAAAGTCTGATGTTTTTTCACATGCGATCCAATACTTTAGATCCATGTCTGCGTCTAAGCTAGTAAATTGAGAGATCAGCTTAGTAGAGATTTCAACCTTATAGTCACTAGCAATTAGTTTAAGGTTAGAGATATCAATAATGAAGTTACAATCAGAGAGAGTAGTTTCACCATCAACATCGATAGAGTATGTATTAGATGTAGAGTTATCTGGATCAATAATAGCTAGATTAATCAATCCGTTTATGAATCTAATAGACATCTGAGAATGACCCAGAGCACCCGCTGCTCGCTTGAGGTTATTCAGTGTACCCAGATCTAATGAGAATGTCACATCAGGTTCTGGCATTTTAATTGGTTTAGTTGGACTAGTCAACATCTCTGTATCAGAGAAGAAGTATTTAATCTGAGCTCGTCCTGTACTATCACCAATCAATAGATGCTCGGGTTCAAATCTTACCCGAGGGCTATCAACTAGTCCTAATACATTCAAGAACTCTTGTAGATCGTATATACCGAACTTCTGAGCAAAAGTCTCAGAGACGGTAGCTTGTCCAAGTACGTTCTTAGCTTCAGCCATAGTCATAATAGTGTTACCAGGTTTGATAACAACATTACTGTTAACTGTAGCAAAGTTCTTCAACACTTGCATAGTAAAATTGGACAGTTCCATTTTAGTTTCCTTTTATTTTGGAGAAGTTTTTCTCCTTATATACTTCTATCTTGTTAGCAAACTTGCCTTCAAGAACTTCACCTTTATGAGATATCACAAACACATTGGTATCGCTTCCAAGAGTATAGATGATTTTCATTAGATTGTCAACACCTTCATGGTCTAAAGATGAATCAAATGTCTCATCTAAGATTAAAAGATTAGTTGACACAGAGTTCTTCATATTGGCGATCTGCCGCCAAGTGAATAACAATGCTAGATCGATACGTTGCTTCTCACCTTCAGAGAACGATGCATAAGAAAAATCATCACGGAAACGTGAGCGAATAGTCTCATTAAAGTTCTCATCAAGATTGAAAGAAACAAAGAAGTCGAGTATCTGTAAGTACTGATTACACAGCTTATTGATTACAGGTACATACTGCTTTACAATCTTAGTTTTAATTCCTGTGTCTTTAAGCATAGCGCCTACGACAAGGTTATAGTTATACTGCTCGTTCAAGGATAGTTTACGTTCTGTAGTAGAATCACCATCTGCCCTCAAATTATCTAACTCAGCTTGAGCTTGATCCATATCAACACTGTTAGCTAGCTTATCTAACTCAGCTTGTGTTCTACCAATAGCAGAATTGAATTGTGATATAGATTGGTTGTTTGCGTGCATCTCACTCTGCCATTCACGACACTGCTCAATGATCACATTAGCTGCTTGTAGCTTCTCTGTATTAGCTTGTACAGCTTCTACTGCTTGATCTATAGCTATCTGTAACTCACGTGACTTCTCTTTACCATCTAGTATATGTTGCTCCTTTGTCTCTTCTGTAATAGATTGAGTACATGTAGGACAAGTATCGTTTTGTTCAAAGAACTTAACATCTTTTACTATCTTCTTGGCATCTGCGTTAAATTTAGCTTTGAACTTTTCAAGCTCAGAGATCTTAGCAGACGATTTGGAAGACTGTTCAGTCGCATCAGGAAGCGAACCCTCAACATTAGTAGAGAGTTCCTCATTCTTAGTTTGAGCAGTCTCAACTTCTGATTGAATATCTGATATGAGTGCGAGCTTCTCTTCACGTTGCCCAGAGTTAATAGCTTTGATATCTCTGATATACTTTTTCTGGCTCTCTATCTTAGTTTTGTTAACCTCGATAGTGTGGGTAGCATCTTTGATCTCCTCACGTAGACCAGACTGTTGTTCTTTCAATATGTTATTCATCTTAGAGAATACATTGATGTCCAGAAGATCCTCGATTACTTCACGCCGATGATTATTACTCAACTGCATGAATGGGATAAAGGAGGAGGAACCCAATACAACAATCTGATGGAAGCTTTTATGGTTCAACTTCAGAATGTTCTGCTCGAGGATCTTCTGGTACTCTTTGGCATGCGATGATTGGTTTATCATCGTGCCGCCTTTCCAGATCTCAAAGACGTTTGGCTTAATGCCACGAACAATCTTATATTCAGATCCGGATACTTGGAAAGTAACTTCTACAACAGCACTCTTTTTATTGATGCTATTGACTAGTTGATTCTTTCCAATATTTCTATGAGCCTTGCCAAAGAGGCCAAAGCTCAATGCGTCAAGCATAGTGGACTTACCAGCACCATTGTGCCCAACAATCAATGTCGACTTATTATTATCTAACGCAATCTCACACCAGCTAGTGCCAGTGCTAAGAAAGTTCTTCCATCTTAATGTTTTAAATATTATCATGCTATCTCAAAACTCTGTGCTTCTGTCATTAAGTCAGACATCTGCTTTTTAATCCGATCTTTGTCCAGATCAGTTTCAACAGCGTCTATATAACTATCCAGCAAAACGGATGTGTCGTCAACAGATACTTCGGAGTCCTCAACATTATCTCCAATAAACTCATTGAAGTTTTCTGCTATCTTCAACTCAAGTATCTTACGATTCTGTATCCTATCGATAAACCTATCAAAGGTATATTGATCAGACTTGTTAATTACCTGAACTTTAACCATACGTCCATCAACATCTGATAGATCATAATGAAGGTAATCAGTTGCAGTATCATCATACCTAATACGTTGGAAAAGAGTATGAGGATTGTGAATAGCATCCAAGTTACGAGTCTCAGTATCAAGAACATGAAAGTACTTCTTATCATGAGCATCTGCCCAAGAGAATTCCATCTGCGATCCAAGGTATGTTACATTATCTTGTGTTGACTTTGTATGGAAATGTCCAGAATAAACAGCCTCAAATCTGTTAAAGATAGATCTATTAATCCCATGCTCACACTTGATACCAGGTAACATAGTATACCCAATGATGTCAAAGTGACCACCAATAATATCACACTTAGCATTGGCAAGAAAGTCGTGTGCTTCCTTTTCATTTTCATCATTAATCCAAGGAACAAGACCCATCTTCAATGAGCCATACTCCATTACAGTAGGCTTGTGTACAATAGTAACTTCATTCATATAATGACCCAACAGCTCTTTCAAGCTGTTCAGCTCATTTGTGTTCTTATAGAATGTGTCATGGTTACCACAGATGATGTCCATGGTAATGCCATAGTCTCTTAGCTTCGCAAGAAAGAACTGGCGGTTACGGTTAAGAGCACGGAAGTTAATAAACTTCCTGTTATCGAAGTAATCACCAAGGTGAACGATATGATGAATATCATGTTCCAAAAGATAAGGAAAGAATACATCAGTAAAGAATTTCTCCGCATTATCGAGAAATATGTCAGAACTATTGCGGACACCAAGATGAGTGTCATTAAGAAGGGCTATTTTCATAATCAAGTATATTCCAGTTAGGTGTGTAACCTAGCCTCAGCAGAGGCTCGATATCAGCTTTTGTAGACTCACGTTCACCATTAGGGTTCTCATCAACATAGTCACCTTTGTAGCCCATTACTTTTGCTACTTCTCTTACCGGTACAACGTGTCCCGTACCAATATCCACTACTTTCTGTCCAACGTCAACAAAATTATTCATTAAAATCCAAATAGCTTGCATAATATCATCAACGTGAACAAAGTCTCGATAATGATTGTTGTTGATATATGTTACATCGTTACGTTGTAGTTTCTTAAACAACATATCATCGCGGCCAGGCCAGATAGTATGAAACCTCATGCCAATAGCAGGATAGTCTTCACATTGAATCTCATTCATCTTCTTAGTTGTGGCATATGGATTACCCCACCACTCATAAGCATTAGATGAAGATGCATATAAGATACGTTTAGAGTTGCTTTCAGAAAAGGCTAACATCTCTCTTGTACCATTCACATTGTTATCATAATACAACTCAGGTTGCTCAAATGATACACGGACACCAGCTAGAGCAGCCAAGTGTATAATATAATCAAATTCTAGACCTTCGTACTTTGCCCAATCTTGTCGAGATCGGATATCCTTATCTTCACCAAATTCGTATACTGTACAGTCATTATTTTTTAGGAACTTAACTAGGCGACTGCCTACCATCCCATCTGAACCAGTAACTAATACTCTCATTATTCATCCTCCATAAAGTTTCCAAGATCTGAATCTACAAGAATTGTCCTCTTCTTGCGCTTCTTCTCTTCAGTAGCATACATCTTAATATCAGTATCTTTTTCTTTGATTTTATCAATACGATCTTTTAGTGTATCAACAAATGCTTGAATAGCTTGAGTTGCTTGTACATCAGCATGATCTGTAGTTGTGTATTGTTCTAATCCACTTTGTGATAGATACTTAATCTTTACATCTTGTTGCTTTTTCTCTTTAGCAATCCTACGGAGAAATGCATACCACGAGATCTGTGTGAAGTAAGCAAATGCATTGGGATTGCCTGTGCGTGTAGCTACTTCTATATTGTAGTTCTCAATAGCTTTGAGACAGTTCTCAACTGCATCCATAACCATCTCTTCACGATATGTGTATCGGATAAAGTTAGACTTATGAGACAAGCCTTCTGAGATCTTCAGAAAGCATTGAGCAATATAGTCTGTTACTACTGGTAGGGGGGTTTCGTCTTCTTTTGCTTTTTTTACAATGGTACAATAATCTACAACAGCTTGAGAGAACTCTTTGTTGTTAACATAATGTATGCTTGCTCGTTTGGTTCTAGCCATGATATAGTCCTTCGTCATTTAATATAGTATAGATCAAAAATAATAATGAGACAACAGCTAATTTAACTGTTGACCAATTCCGGTTATGTATGTATAATAAGGTGTAGCCTTTGTTGGGGGCAGCATATCTACTTAACAAGAAATCCAATTCGAGGATCGTCGAGTTCTCCATTAGCATCATCATATGCATTAATGAACTCAAATCCGTAGGTTTCCATATACACTTTCTTAACACCTAGATCTGATGCCCACACTGGAATCATATGATCATAATCTGGGTCTGGTGATAAACGTAAATGAACTTCAATAGGTTTATCATTTATAAACTCTACATTCAAATGAGTAACACCTTCACCCAATTGTTTGAAGTGATGTGATAGTGTAGGTATATAGTCTGTTTTTTTCCACTCGATAAATTTGCTTAGATTATCTAATGTATTAAAACCTTCCCAAGAGTTGATACCAATCCAAGAACCTCCTATATGAGAATCTGGTTGCCATCTATAGTTAACAGAGTATTGTTTACCTTCAATGTAATCACACCAGAAGTAACCTGCAGGGACTGATCTATAATCACCCTTCTCCAGTTCTTTTACTTCTGCTCCAACACCCATCCCAGCTAAGTTATATATGGGTCTTACAACATATCTACCAGTCTCAGGTATCTCTGTACTACATGGACCACATCGATATCCCATTAGTTCACTCAACCACAATTTGTTGAACCATTTACGGTGTTGGGGATATTTTAAATAAGCATCTGCATCTTCCATTAGTGTAGCTTATCCTTATCAAATAGAGGAACAATGTTATCTTCTGCATCTGGATCTTCTTCTTCATCGGTAGCATTTCGATATAGACTCTTCAACATTTCTATTTCTTGTTCATCATCTTCTCTCGTGGGACCCATTTCATTCTCAATAGCTTTTTCATATTGAATAACCAATTGTTTATCTGGTTTAGCCTCACCTACAATGTGTGAATAGTTTAGCAGTTGAAAGTAATCTGAGTTAAGTTGAAATGACATCCAGGGTCTTAATGAATAGTATCTGAATCCAGAATCTACTTCTTCTGAACGGACAATCATCATCGCGTCCTTAATAACAATGTTTATATCCTCACCCTCAGGTTCTTGGAGTACGTTTACAATTATTTCGTCACCATTAGATAACTTAAATTGAGTGAAGCTTGTCATTTGATATCCACCTTTACAATCTCATAATTAAATTCTTGTTTCTCATACATCTTAACACGCTCTGCAGAATGCATCAATGTAAAGTTATTTCTTTTACCCCAATGTAGATCATCCGCTACGTCAAACAACTTAGTAGTTACGCCATTATCTGATTGACGGAGACCACGACCAATACTCTGTAGAACTTTAATCTGAGACTTACTTGGAGAAGCAAATATGATATTGTGTAAGTTACGAATGTTAATTCCTGTGCTGAATGTTCCTAACGATGCAACTATAATAGCATTGTTCTGCTTTTCAACAATCTTACGAATTGCCTCTCTGTCTGATGTTGCTGTATCACCCGATACAAAGAACACCTTCCGTCCCTGCTCTACCTTGTTATTTATAAGGTCGTAGAGAGGCTTGCCATGAGCGTCCACACGTTGATATAAGACAAGAGTATTTCCCGTAGCAGATATAGCCAAATTGCGAATGAAATTATTACGAGACTCATTTCCAATAATGAAGTTAATTTCATCTTGATAAGTTTTCTTTCCAAAGTTTTTCCTTACTTCCTCTGAATAATTCATTAATAGAACTTTAATATCTAATGCCGCAAGGGTCTCATCATCTTGTAGTGCTTTGGTGGTTGTGACTTGATATACAGGGCCAAAGAGCCCCTCTAGTACCAACTTGTGAGTCAGAGTACCATCTAGTGTCCCTGTAAACCCGTAACGATACTTTGCTTCTGTGGCTTTGTTCATAATTGATGATAACGACTTAGATTTAAAACCATGACACTCGTCACCCAGGATCATACCAAACTGTTCGAACCACTTTTTGGGTAACTTATAAATAGATTGCCATGTACTAATAATGATGGCAGCATCTGTGTCTTTATCTTTGCCTGAATATATCTTATGCATTCCACGTGCATCTTGACCATAATCAACAAAATCTTGATGCATTTGTTCAACAAGTGACGTTGTTGGTACAATTACCAATACTCTACCTGCTTTTGGATGACCCACACCATTAGCAATATATTGTAACCAATACTTAGCTATGAGATAAATTATAAATGATTTACCTGAACCTGTAGGAGATAATAGAATTGCTCGAGATCGTTTTAGGGCTGTTTCAATGGCATCGTATTGGTACTCTCGAGGCTGAAATGGAAGCTTTGCGTCTGCAAGTAAATCAGGTAGTGATTGAAGAACGGATTGACTATCCGGAACCGGTAGACCATAATCAGACTCTTCTGTGTCAAGAGAATATGATCGCTCAGCTGCAAACTTTATTAAATAAACATATAGCCCAGCAGAGAGCTCTCCAGTCATGCGATTGAATAGCTTTATCTTACCATCCCAAACTTTATTCTTGTATGCAGGCATAAACTTATACCCTGGAACAAAAAATGAAAAGTAGTCGCTGATCTCAGCTGCTAAGCCAGGTTCAACATCAACATATAACATACTATAATCTTTTAGTCTACATACAATATCAACCACCGGCTTCGAACTGCCTCCATTTAATAATATTACCAATCGTCTGATGACGCCAGTTCAGATTATTAACTATTTCATTAAGAGTATCTATCATAGTTTTTATATACTGTATTTTCATTTCAGACTCTTGAATCTCTTTATCAGAGTCATAGTAGTAATCCATTTCACCCTTCATAACCTTCAGACCTTCTAGTGGGTCGTATTCCCAACCCAGATCTTTAATCTGTTCTTCTGTCATCTTTCCATTGTACCAAAGCCACTTCTTCTTTAGCAGTGTCTTTTGATCCATCTCCATCTTCTTCATACGCAACTTTGCATTAGAAAGTAACGCAAGATACTTTGCATGTAAAGCAGGAGTTTGTCGAGAGACCTCATCTAGTTCAGTACGAGGCAGATTTGAATCAGTAGCCCACTCTTGGAGCACTTGTTCTAAGTTCATAATATAATCCAGTCATTAGTTTAATTCAAAGTAAGAGAACCTAAATGATACAGGTAAAGATATTGGTATAGTATCTCCTGTTGTAGCTTCCATTGATAAGCTACCTACACTTGTTGGTATACAATCTATATATCTGATTGTTCTAGTCGTATTATTATGGCTGCTTAAAATAGCTACTGTAATGTCAGCAACTGTTGGAGCCGTTGTATCGTTGTTACGAGATCTGTCAAGTCCAGAAGCTTCATTGGTTTGTACAATCCTTTGTAACCAATCAAACATCTCTTTGTATGCATTTAGATTCTCATCTACTATAACCATACACTCTAATGTCCCAAAGCTCAACTTATCACCAGATATTGGTACAGCACTCAATCGTGAGTATGGAAGATCAGCTGCAGGAACATCCATTGAAGGAAGTTGTATAGTCTGACAGAAGTACTCGAGGTTAGGAAAGTTCTTCCTGTTGATGATTAGTTTAAACTGTGTAGGTTGTAACAAGTTAACATTGTCAAAACCATTTGCTGCATTGGGATCTAGAGTTGCCATTTTATTATCCATAAAAATTCTATCTATGTGTATTTATACGATTTATTTCTGGACTTTTTTGAAATTAACTGTTGACTTTAGTTAGACTTTGGGGTATAACTATAGTATAAACAAAAGGAACTAAATTATGACAAATGTAAACGTATTCAAATCAAACATGGAATTCTCAACTACTAAATTCGAGAACTTCTATAAAGCTACTAACTCAATTTCACCTTGTTATATAGAGCAAGTTGCTTG
>Ga0206126_10000828_pt1 | contig 40384 bp, 40 predicted proteins | sample Helgoland_Spring_5_FD_148621 | JGI IMG/M metagenome (GOLD analysis project Ga0206126, IMG submission 148621) | Pelagic subsurface seawater microbial communities from Kabeltonne, Helgoland, North Sea - Helgoland_Spring_Bloom_20160412_1 | ecosystem: Environmental > Aquatic > Marine > Epipelagic ...
TTTCCACACCCCGAAACTCGTTGATATCCAACCGGTAAACACAGTGCACTATCTCTGCCTGGTGGTTGGGCCAGCGCGCAGTATCAATATTAAACCAGATGGCGTCTATAGCTATTTCGGGTTGGTTTTGCGGCGCCAGTACCAGCTTTAGATGCTTCTCGCCAACAATGCGCTGCTGCACAATGTGAAAGTCCCCCTGAAAGCAGGGTTCTGGAAATTGCTGGCCCCAGGGCCCGGCGTCACGCAATAGCTCTGCGGTATGCATAGACAGCTGATGGGCATCCAGACTGCCATCGGTCACCAGCCTGGCCTGCAAGTCATCCTCGCTGATAAGCTCGGCAACCTGCTGTTGAAAGGCCTGTTCAAACTCGGCCAGTTTATCCTCAGTTAAACTTAGCCCCGCGGCCATAGCATGGCCGCCAAATTTGGTGATCAAACCGGGATTTTGAGTGGCCACTGCATCCAGCGCATCGCGAATATGCAGACCAGGAATAGAGCGAGATGAACCTTTAAGCTCACCATTGTCGCCGCGGGCAAATGCCACCACCGGGCGATGGTATTTTTCCTTGATGCGGGAGGCCAGCAAGCCCACTACGCCCTGATGCCAGTCGGGCTGAAACAGGCACAGGGCCGCTGGCATAGATTTATCTTCTAGCCCGAGCTGCTCGACAATGGCCAGAGCCTGCTGTTGCATGCCGGTTTCTATCGATTTGCGATCCTGATTTAATTCGTCCAGTGCCTGGGCTGTATGCAATGCCTGCTGAGGGTCATCGCAGAGCAGGCACTGGATACCCAGGCTAATATCATCCAGTCGACCAGCGGCATTTAATCTTGGGCCCAGAGCAAAGCCTAAATCTGTGGCCACCAGCCGTGCCGGGTTTTTGCCGGCAATGCGCAGCAGTGCCTGAATACCAGGGCGGCTGTGCCCGGACCGAATACGCAGCAACCCCTGATGCACCAGGGCGCGATTAACCTGATCCAGAGGTACCACATCGGCCACTGTGCCCAGTGCTACCAGATCCAGCCATTGGCTGAGATTGGGCTCGGCAATCTGTTGCTGGTCAAACCATTGCTGTTGGCGCAGCTCAGTGCGCAGTGCAATTAACAGATAGAAAGCTACACCCACACCAGCCAGATTTTTACTGGGAAAATCGCAGCCCTGCTGATTGGGATTAACAATGGCCACGGCGTCTGGTAACTGGCTGCCAGGTAAATGGTGATCGGTGACAATCACCTCAATACCCAGCTTATTGGCTCGCGCCACACCCTCGACACTGGAAATACCATTGTCGACGGTGATAATTAAATCTGGCGATTTCCCGGCGGCCAGATCGACAATTTCCGGGGTTAATCCATAGCCATAGTCAAAGCGATTGGGCACCAGAAAATCCACCCCTTGAAAACCCATGGCTCTGAGCCCCAACACCATCAGTGCAGAGCTGGTGGCGCCATCGGCATCAAAGTCACCAACAATTAATACCGATTGCTGGTTCTGAGCTGCAGTAACAAGTCGCAGTGTTGCAGCATCCAGGCCGGTCATTGATTGGGGTTCAGGCAGGCAATTTAATCGCCGTTCGAGAGAGGCTTGGCTGTCAATTCCCCGGGATTGATAGATACGCTGTAATAATGGATCCAGCTGGTCGGCAAAGTCGCAGCCACTGAGGTCGAAGGGTCGCGTGACAATTTGCATTAGCCAGCCGCCGCTAATAGGTTGGGTTTAAATGGCTGACTGCAGGCAGCCAGCGCGAAGTTAGTCGGCTTACAAATAGCCGGCTTGTTTGCCAATTTGATAGCTGATCCATCCCAGAGCGGCAATAACCACCCAGATACCGCCCAGCAGAATCAGGCCGCGAAAAGGCTTGCGTTCGGTTTGATTAAAACCACTATTGAGATAGGATTCGACTCGCGCCATATCTTCGGCAGATAATTTTTTTTCTTCGCTCATAATTAACCCTCAAACTCAGCCGGTAAACTTAAATAGCTGCCTATCTGCTCCGGTGTCAGATCGGTCAGCCTGGGTAGAACACCCAGACAGGGCTCGTTAAATAGTCGGTGCAGTGTAGCAATATTTTCATCTAACCGCGGCATTTGCGGATCAATAATATTGCCCACCCAGCCCGCAATTTGCAGGCCATCGCGGCGCACCGCTTCAGCGGTTAACAGCGCATGGTTAAGACAGCCTAGCCTTAGTCCTACGACTATAACCACTGAGCAGTTCAATTCTCGCGCCACATCGGCCAGTGTTTCGCGGTTATTTAAAGGCACTCGCCAACCACCGGCGCCCTCGACCAGCAGCAGGTCAACTGGCAACAGAGCCAGACCTCGACAGTAACCCACCAGACGCGAGGCGCTCAGGGTTTTACCCTGCTCCTCGGCAGCAATATGGGGGGCTATAGCAGCCTCTAGTGCCACTGGATTTACCTGCTGATAGGGCAATGGGTGGCTGCTGGCAGCCTGCAGTTGCAGAGCATCGCTATTTTGCAGCCCGGAGTCTGTGTCCTCACAACCGGCAGCTATGGGCTTTATGGCTGCGGTGCGCAACCCTGCTTGGTTGGCAGCCGCCAGCAATCCTGTGGCAATCACAGTTTTACCCACATCGGTATCTGTGCCGGTAATAAATAACCATTTATTGGCCATAGTTTATGTCTCTAATTACTCAGTGATTATTTGCTGACCACACCAGAGATAATTTCCCAGGTTGCGGGCAACTCACCATTGGCAAGTCGATAATTTTCGTAGGCATTGTACAGGGCTTTAAGCCGCTGTTTGCCTGTCACTGCCAATGACTTGCCGGCATTATTATTGTGCGCCCCGACATTTTTAAGCTCTAATAATAGTTCGCGCACAGACTGGTGCTGTTCTATCAATGGCTCTGAGGTCAGTTCGATAGAGCTAAAGCCCGCCGCAGCTAAAGCGCCCTGCCACTGCTGCAAACTGGCAAAGCGATTGATATGCACCTGATTATCCACCTTAGCCCAGGCCTGGCGAAGCTCGCTTAATGTCTCTGGCCCCGGCACGGCCAATACCAGCTGGCCCCCGGGCTGTAAAACCCGGTAGAGCTCGGCGGCCAATGTCTCCAGGCAGGTACACCACTGCAGCGCAAAGTTGGAAAATATAAGCCCCTGAGAGCCGGTGGCCAGAGCAAGGTTTTCCGCATCGCCGCACAGCCACTGCAGATCGCTGTGGCGGTATTTGGCCTCAGCATAGGCGAGCATACCTGCAGAGATATCCAGGCCCAGCACCCTGGCCTCGGGGAAGCACTGTTGCAGCTGGATGCTGTGATAGCCTGTGCCGCAACCCAGATCCATAATGCTATCTGGAGCCCTCTGGGTCTGACTTTGTATATGAGCGAGCAGCTGCTCGCCAATTCTGTGTTGCAGCTTGGCGGCGCTGTCATATCTGGGGGCCGCGCGACCAAAACTATCGGCCACTCTGGGCTTGTCCAACCGGTAGCGCTGGTTATCGAGAAACCCTTTGATCTCGCCAATTACCTGCTGTGGCGCGCTGAGATGAGGTAAGTGACCTGCCCCGGCAATAATCCTTGCATTGGCGACCTGGTTGGCGGCCTGCACAGGTACCAGGGCGTCCTGGTCACCAAACAGCGACAGACTGGGCAGCGATAGGCTGGTGGTGGATATTTTTAGTTCGCCCAGCAGTTTGAGCAATGCCCCGGCGGCCCCGAAATCAAAGTCTATGTCCATTGCCCGCAGCTGCCGGGTTAATTGGCGCTGCTGGCTATCAGCCCGGGCCTGCAAACCAGCAAAACGTTTTAGGCAGCTACTGGGGTTGCTTTGCCAGCTGCGAATAAAAGTCTCAAAGTCGGCTCTAGGCATGGCGGCTTGATAGTTGCTATCAGCCACAAACTGATTATTAGTGCTAATGGAGATTAGGCCAGTTACCCGCTGGGGATAGGTGGCTGCATAACGCTGACAGAGCATGCCGCCCAGAGATAGGCCCAGCAACAGGCACTGATCGGGCAGTGTTTGTTGCATCCAATCAAGCAGGCTGTCTGCTGAATAGTCCTGCAGGACGCTGGACTCACCAAAACCTGGCAGATCCAGGGTTATTACATCGACCCATTGACTCAGCTGTTGGGGTAGCTGGCCCCAGATCTGACTATCGGCGCCCCAGCCATGCACCAGAACCAGGGTTTGCTGGTGCAGCCTATTGCCAGGGCTTGGGGTTGAGGGGCTTGGGGTTGAGGGGCTTGGGGTTGAGGGGCTTGGGGTTGAGAGACATGGGGTTGAGAGACATGGGTATAAGACTGCGCCCACTTGTGGCCTTACACAAATATCTGCTGCCGCATTCACAGGCAGGCCTCAAGGGCATCCAACAGTTGATCAATCTGCTGGTTACTGTGGTTGGCGGACAATGTAATACGCAATCTGCCACTGCCTGCAGGCACGGTGGGCGGCCTGATAGCACCAACCATAAAACCTTTGCTGCGCAGTTGCTGATTTATCTCCATCACTCGCTGATCATTGTTAATTAACACTGGCTGAATCGGCGTCTGGGAGTCCATAAGTTGCAGGCCCAGCTGCTCGGCGCCAGCGCGGAATCTCTGGATCAAACTCTGCAAATGCTCGCGGCGCCAGTGCTCGCGACGGACAATCTGCAAGCTGGCACTGCTGGCACAGGCAATCGCCGGCGGCAGTGCCGTGGTGTAGATATAGGTGCGGGCAAATTGAATAAGGGTTTCTATCAATGCTTCACTGCCGGCGATAAAGGCACCAAAGGTACCAAAGCTCTTGCCCAATGTGCCCATCAGGACAGGCACCTGCTCCACAGTTAAGCCCTGCTGCTCTACAATGCCACCGCCAGTTGCGCCCAGCACCCCCATGCCGTGGGCATCATCCACCATAAGCCAGCCACTGTGCTGTGCGGCCAGAGTACTCATCTCCGGTAGAGGAGCCAGGTCGCCATCCATACTAAATACGCCATCGGTAACAATTAGCTTGCGACTGGCGGTGCTCTGCTCAAGCAGATAGTCCAGCTGCTGCATATTATTGTGCTTGTAACGTTTGTAGTCGGCTCGGGAGAGATGGCCACCGTCCAGCAGCGAGGCATGGTTAAGCTGATCTTCAAGCACCAGATCATGACGACCCACCAGGGCATTAATCACCCCCATATTGGCCATATAGCCGGTACTAAATAACAGCGCCCGAGGACGTCCAGTAAACTCGGCCAGCTGTTCCTCTAACTGCTGATGAGCTGTGGAATGGCCGCTAATTAGATGGGAGGCGCCGCTGCCGGTGCCATATTGATCAATAGCAGATTTTAGGGCAGCAGCTATATCCGGGTGACCTGCCAGGCCCAGGTAGTCGTTGCTGCAAAAGTTAACCAGGGATTTACCCTCAACCTGCACTACCGAATCGCAACCAGAGGCTACATTGGTTCTGTGGCGGTAGAGAAACTGCTTATGCCGCTGATCGAGCTGGGCCTGAAGAATGGCATCCATACTATTCATAGAGGGCTAGCTGGCTCTGTAGAATAGCGCGTCGTTTTTGTGCTCGTTAATGGCTCGGTGCAGGTCGTCTTCCTGTTGTTGGCTATCTTTGTCAGCCTGATATTCCTCAGGCTTTATTCCCAGACGCTGCAATAACTGCATATCAGTATTGGCCTTTGGGTTGGGGGTTGTAAGCAATTTATCGCAGTAGAAAATTGAATTGGCGCCGGCCATAAAGGCCAGAGCCTGCATCTGCTCGTTCATTTCTTCGCGGCCAGCGGACAGGCGCACATAGGATTTGGGCATCATCAGTCGCGCCACGGCAATGGTGCGGATAAATTCGAAGGGGTCCAGCTCATCCTGATCGGCCAGTGGGGTACCAGCTACCTTAACCAGCATATTGATGGGCACTGATTCTGGATGCACTGGCAGATTGGCCAGCTCCATTAATAAGCCGGCGCGATCCTGTTGCTCTTCGCCCATACCCACAATACCCCCGGCACAGACTTTCATGCCGGAATTACGCACATTGGCCAGGGTGTTTAAGCGGTCCTGATAGGTTCTGGTGGTAATCACCTCGCCGTAAAACTCTTTGGAGGTATCCAGATTGTGGTTGTAGTAGTCAAGACCAGCATCGGCCAGCTTGTCAGACTGATCTTCGCTGAGCATACCCAATGTCATACAGGTTTCCAGACCCAGAGATTTTACTTCGCGGATCATCTCTGCCACGGCGGGAATATCGCGATCATGGGGCGAGCGCCAGGCGGCGCCCATACAGAAACGGCTGGAGCCACTGGCCTTGGCAACTTTGGCGGCCTCGATAACCTGGTCTATTTGCAGCAGCTTTTCTTTTTCCAAACCGGTGTCGTAGCGGGCACTCTGGGGGCAATATTTGCAGTCTTCGGGGCAGGCGCCGGTCTTAATCGACAGCAAGGTGCTGAGCTGCACCTGATTGGGGTCAAAGTGCTGGCGATGCATCACCTGGGCATCAAAGAGCAGGTCGTTAAAAGGCTGATTAAATAGACTGAGCACCTGTTCTCTGGTCCAGTCGTGGCGGATAGAAGATCCATCTTGAGGCTGCATGGCCAAACTCCGGGGTTATCTGTGGTTAAGGCGACGATGATAAGCCCGGAGCTGAGGCTGTCAACCCTAATATTATATTTTGGTTAACAACGGCTATTGGCAAAGCCAATATTACTGCACTGCAAATACCCTGACCGGCACACCATTAAGGGCGCTATTGCCACTGGCCTGATCAATCAGTTTATCGTCGGTAAGGTCATTGCAACTTACCCCGCCCTGGGCCTGAGCAATCTCCATGCTGACACCATCGCGCTTATGGCCCCAGCCATGGGGCAAGCTCACTACCCCCGGCATAACTTCATCGCTGGCAACCACCTGGGTCTGCACCTCGCCCACCCGAGACTGGATACGCACCTGGGATTGGTCTTGCAACTGATGGGCGGCCAGGTCATCCGGGTGCATTAATAGCTGCCAGCGCGGCTTGCCTTTAACCAGTCGGTGAGAATTGTGCATCCAGCTGTTATTAGAACGAATATGGCGGCGGCCAATTAACAGCAGCTCGTCTTTATCTGTGCTCTGCTGGTCGGCGCCAAGGCGCGCCAGATCTTCAGCAATATAATCGGCCATCAGGGTAATCTTGCCGTCGGAGGTGCAGAGCCGCTCGGGCAGGCTGGGCTGCAATGGGCCTAAATCCAATCCATGGGGATGCTGTTTTATCCTATCTAGCGTCAGTTCCAGCTCGTGTCCCGCAGCGGCACTGTAGGGGCCCCGCTGGATACCTATATCAATGAGCTTATCTGGAGATGGCAGCGGCTTGGCGTCCATGCCTTTGCGCGCGGCAATGGCAAGACCAAGCTCATTAAAGATTTCCCAGTCATGCTTGGTGCCCTCGGCGGGTTCAAAAACGGCCTCATTGAAGCGGGCGGTGTTGTGCACCGCCAGTCGCAGGAAAGCCAGATCATAGTGATCGTGCTCTAGAGCACTGGTGGGGGGCAAAATAATATCGGCATGCCTGGTGGTTTCATTGATATAGAAATCAATGGATACCATAAAGTCGAGACCGGCCAGTGCCTGATCCATCTGATTGCCATTGGGGGCCGATAGCACCGGATTGCCTGCTGTAGTGATCAGGCCTCGAATCTGGCCCTCTCCCTCAGTTAACATTTCTTCGGCCATTACAGTGGCCGGCAATTCGCCAGCAAATTCCGGCAGGCCACTGACCCGGCTATAAAAAGCAGCAAAGTGCCCGGCACCGGACTCGCCCTGTTTAACAAAACCAAAGGCTGGAGACGAGGCGATCATGCCGCCGCGCACATCCATTGAACTGGTGAGGATATTGATCATCTGAATGGCCCACTGACAGAGGGTGCCATAGACCTGAACCGAGACACCCATGCGCCCATAGCAGACTGCATCTTCGATACTGGCCATATCTCTGGCCAACTGACGAATCTGTTCCGCCGCTACGCCGGTGCGCTGCTCTGCAAGCTCTGGGGTAAAGGACGCGCAGGCACTGCGCACCTGATCCACACCCACCAACAGATCTGTCAGGTGCCCGGTGCTAACCAGGTCTTCGGCAAATAAGGTATTGAGCATGGCCATCAGCAACCAGGCATCGGTGCCCGGACGAATAAACAGATGCTGATCGGCAATTTCTGCGGTTTCGGTGCGTCTTGGGTCAATCACAATAAAGCGCCCACCGCGCTGCTGAATGGCCTTGAGGCGCTTGGGTATATCGGGCGAAGTCATAATGCTGCCATTGGAGGCCAGCGGATTGCCGCCAATAATTAGCATATAGCTGCTGTGATCAATATCTGGAATCGGGATTAACGACTGGTGACCATAGAGACTGTAGGACGCTAAATGATGGGGCAGCTGATCGAGGCTGGTGGCAGAGAAGTGAATTTTAGTCTGCACCGCTTTGCGCAACACACTGGCGTGGGTCATGCTGCCATAGTTGTGCACATTGGGGTTGCCGGCATAAAAGGCAACCGCGTTCTGACCATGCTGCTGTTGCACAGCCACCAGTTTGTCCGCAACAGTGTCGAAGGCTTGCTGCCAGCTAATCTCCACCCATTTATCACCCTGGCGCACAACCGGTTTGCGCAGACGATCCGGGTCGGTATAGATATCCTCCATGGCTGTGCCCTTGGGGCAGATATAGCCGCGGCTTAAAGGGTCATTGTTATCACCTTTAATCGATAACACCTGATTGCCCTGGGTTTTAATCTCAAGACCACAGATAGCTTCGCAGAGGTTGCAGGCGCGGTAATGGGTTTTAATCTCAGCGGGCATCTTCTACTCTCCGGTATTTAGTTGCCAAATTATAGTAACCGAAATAAAGCTTGAGTGATTGGGAAAGTTTGTGGCTGAGCGGTACTAGGACCCTAGGGGCTAACCACCAGATTATCTCGATGAATAAGCTCATCATCTTCCCGATAGCCAAGAATACTGGAAATTGACTCGGTGCTTTGACCTTTGATTCGGTCGGCCTCATCAGAGTTGTAGTTCACCAACCCGCGAGCAATTTCAATACCATTGCCATCGACACAGCTAACCAGTTCGCCTCGGGTAAACTTGCCTTTAACCGCGCTCACGCCAACGGCTAGTAGGCTGCGGCCCTGATCGGTAAGTACCTTAACCGCTCCCGCATCCAGAACCAGTGAGCCCTTAACCTGCAACTGTCCTGCCAACCACTGCTTGCGGGCGGCTAAAGGTTTTTGACCGGCCGACAATAATGTGCCGACCGTTTTTCCGGCCGCCACCTGATGCAATATATGCTGATTGCGACCACCGGCGATCACTGTACTGCAACCGGAACGAGCAGCCAGTCTTGCGGCCTGCAACTTGGTTACCATGCCGCCGCGACCCAGGGTGCCACTACTGCCGCCAGCCAGTGAATCTAGTTTAGTATCAGTAGCCATGGCCTCAGATATTAACTGAGCATCTGGATGGGTATCTGGATTGGCATCGTAGAGGCCATCTTTGTCGGTGAGAATCACCAGCATATCTGCATCGATCAGATTGGCTACCAATGCGGCCAGACGATCATTGTCGCCAAAGCGAATCTCATCGGTGACCACGGTGTCGTTTTCATTGACAATGGGCACCACGTTTAACCCAATTAATGTCTGAAGAGCGCCGCGGGCATTGAGATAGCGCTGGCGATTGGCCATATCGTCATGATCGAGAAGAATCTGTGCTGTGTGGCGATCGAAGCGCATAAAGCTGCTTTCATAGGCCTGAATAAGCCCCATTTGCCCCACGGCAGCGGCAGCCTGTAATTCGTGAATGCTATCAGGGCGGGTTTTCCAACCCAGGCGCACTATGCCCTCGGCAATGGCGCCAGAGGAAACCAGTACCACCTCGTTGCCAGCGGCCAGCAACTGGGCGATCTGCTCTACCCAGCTATCTATGGCATTGCGGTCCAGACCTGCGCCATCATTGGTCAGCAGTGCGCTGCCGATTTTGATCACCCAGCGCCTGGCATCTCTGGCAATATCTCTAGTCATGTTTGGTTACTCTGCATAGACAACTTCGACGTCGTAATCATCGTCGTCATCATCTTCTATATTTTCGTCTTTAGCCTGTTTGCGCGCCTGTTTGCGCGCCTCAGCTAACTGCTCGATTCGGCTGCGTGCCTCTGCCTGCATTTCGGCGCGACGCGCTTCAGCCTGCTCTGCCAGCGTCGGATCCACTAACTCCTGCTGCCGCTGCTCATCAATATGGTCCATGATGGCGGCGCACAGATCTTTGGTACCCTGGGAGGCCAGACCCGACATTCTAAATACTGGGCCCTGCCAGTTGAGGTGCTCGACTACTTCTTTGCAGCGGGCATCGACCTCATCTTCGGGGAGTAGATCCACCTTATTAAGCACCAGCCAGCGATCACCAGCGGCCATGGTGGGGCTAAATTTTTGCAGCTCTTGCTCTATAACTGCGGCATTTTCGCCTGCAGTCGAGCCATCGTAGGGCATCATATCCACCAGATGCAGCAGCAATCGGGTGCGAGTTAAATGCTTAAGGAAGCGAACACCCAGACCTGCGCCCTCGGAGGCGCCCTCAATCAATCCGGGTATATCGGCAACTACAAAGCTTTTATCGCCACTCATGCCCACCACGCCCAGATTGGGCACCAATGTAGTAAAGGGGTAGTCGGCAACCTTGGGGCGCGCGGCGGATACCGAGCGAATAAAGGTCGACTTACCGGCATTGGGCAGGCCCAGCAACCCAACATCAGCCAGTACTTTTAGCTCTAGCTTAAGCTCGCGCACCTCGCCCTCTTTACCTGGCGATGTCTGGCGCGGTGCTCTGTTGGTACTGGATTTATATCTGGTATTGCCCAGGCCATGATAGCCACCCTGGGCCACTTTTAAACGCTGATCCAGCTCAGTGATATCCCCCAGCACATCGCCGGTTTCTTCATCAATTACCGTGGTGCCCACTGGCACCTGAAGCACCAGATCTTCACCACCGCGACCGGTACATTCGGCACTGCTGCCCTGCTGGCCATTTTCAGCTTTAAAGTTTCTGGTGTAGCGGAAATCGATCAGGGTATTTAGCCCCTCGGTGCCGACCAGAATCACACTGCCGCCATCACCCCCGTCGCCACCATCTGGGCCACCTCTGGGAATATATTTTTCACGGCGAAAACTCAGACAGCCATTGCCGCCTTTACCCGCGTGAACCTTGATTGATGCTTCGTCAACGAATTTCATAGGTCTAGTTTACCGATGCCACTGGTCTCTGTCATTTGAGGCTTAAAAAATACCCGCCCATAAAAAAAGCCCCGCGTGGGGGCTTTTTTAAATGCAGGGTGAGCGTTACGCGGACACCACCTCTGCATATTTGCGGTTGAGCGGGCCTTTCTGTACAAACTGCACAGTGCCAGTCTCTGTCGCAAACAATGTGTGATCTTTGCCAATGCCTACGCCGTTACCTGGGTGGAACTTGGTTCCGCGCTGACGAACAATAATGCCGCCTGCATTGATTGACTGGCCACCATAGACTTTAACACCAAGGCGTTTGCTCTCTGAATCGCGACCGTTTCTAGTACTACCACCAGCTTTCTTGTGAGCCATTGCTATATCCTCTTTTAATTATCCGGCGTTGATGCCGGTAATTTTAACTTCTGTATACCACTGTCTGTGGCCCTGCTGAGTGCGCGAGTGCTTGCGACGACGGAATTTAATAATATTCACCTTGTCACCGCGGCCGTGAGATACAACCTCAGCAGTCACTTTGCCACCATCTACCAGAGGGGCACCAATCTTGACTTCAGCACCTTCGCCGACCATCAAGACTTCTTCAAAATCGATATTGTCACCAGTGGCTACATCCAACTTTTCCAGACGCAGGGTTTCACCCTCAACGACTCGATGCTGTTTACCGCCACTTTTGATCACTGCGTACATGTTCTGCTCCAAATTTAGGGTGACCAAAACAAGTTATCCTGGCCAGATTCCGTCGCTTACTATCCCGAGACCAAGAGCCTCTGCGAGAGGGCGGCAATTCTAATGGAACACCCTATGGTTATCAAGTGTTAAAACGGCAAATATGCAACTATCCTAGAGGCTGAGCATGAAAGGCTTACAACCCCCATAGACCTTGGTTTTTGCTAGCTATTTTTTAGCCAAACGAGGGAGGCCATTCGACCCGTTTTTGCCTCTCGCCTGTAGGAGTAAAACCGTGATGAATCGGTAAGGGTGCAGTAATCACCTCCATAAATAGCGCTTACCCCGCAGCCTGTTAGCTCTGCGCGGGCCAGAGCGTAGAGATCGGCAAGATATTTACCCTGCTGGCTGGGTAAAAAGGCAGTTTGAATAGCTTCGATCTGCTGGGCTCCCTGGGCCCCCTGCACAAAAGCCTCCAGCACCTCTGCTCCAACCTCGAATACCTGTGGGCCTATAGCTGGCCCCAGATAGGCCATCACCTGATCTGGCCTGGCAAAGCTGGCCACTGTTTTGCGCAAAATGCCATGGCATAGCCCGCGCCAACCTGCATGGGCAGCGGCTACCTGGGTGCCCTGCTGATCGCAAAATAATACTGGCAGACAGTCTGCAGTCATAATTGCGCAGGCCTGTTCAGGTCTATCCGTAAAACTGGCATCTGCTGTGGGCACTGCACTGGCTTCGGGAACATAAATCACCTCTGTACCATGCACCTGGTTCAGCCACAGGGGCTGCTGAGATAAACCCAGGCTCTCAGCCAGCCGCTTGCGATTGGACTGCACGGCAGTTTCGGCGTCGCCCACATGCAGGGCCAGATTGTTGCTGTCAAATGGCGCTCTGCTGCAGCCTCCCTGTCTGGTGGTGATAGCAGCGCCAATATTCCCAGGAGTGGGCCAGTTGGGGGTAATAACACTAGTCATTGGCGAGCACTGTAATCAGGGCCTGTATGTCCTCTGGCAGCTCTGAGCTCCAACTCACCAGCTCGCCGCCACCCGGATGAATTAAACCCAGTTCGCGGGCATGCAGGGCCTGACGGCCAAAGTTTTGTATGGCATCACGCAATTCTGGCCTGGCGCCACTGTGGATGCGGAAACGTCCAGCATAGGTTTCGTCGCCTACGATTGGAAAGCGAATATGTGCCATATGCACACGAATCTGGTGAGTGCGCCCGGTTTCCAGCCTGAGTCGCACATGGCTGTGGCCGGTAAAGCGCTGCAGCAGGGAATAGTGGGTGCGCGCCTCTTTGCCATCGGGCCTTACTGCCATTTTGGTGCGCTGGGTCTGATGACGGCCAATAGGCTGATCGACCAGCCCGCCACCGGTCATAACCCCTGTGACAATAGCTTCGTACTCGCGCCTAACGGTTCTGGCCTGCAACTGCGCCACCAGGTCTGTGTGGGCCTGCAATGTTTTGGCTACTACCATCAGACCTGTGGTGTCCTTATCCAGCCGGTGCACAATGCCGGCGCGGGGCACAGACTCTAGCTGGGGGCAGTGGTAGAGCAATCCATTAAGCAAGGTGCCGCTGCGATTACCGGCCGCCGGATGCACCACCAGGCTGTCTGGTTTGTTGAGCACAATAATATGTTCATCTTCATAAACTATGTGCAGGGGAATATTCTCTGGCTGCCAGTCGCCCTCGGACTCCAGATAGACATCTATAACCAGGGTCTCGCCACCCAATAGCTTTTGTTTGGGCACCTGTATCTGGCCATCAACTCTCAGCTGGCCGCCCTTTATCCAGGACTGCAGTCTGGCTCTGGAGTAATCAGAGAACAATTCGGACGCCACCTGGTCCAACCGTCTGCCGCAATCTTGCGAAGATACCTGGGCTGACATCTGAATATGGTCAAAGCTGTTATTTTCGCTGTTGGGCTGGTTCACTAATAGTGCTCTGTGGTTAAATACCGGGCTTGGTCGCTAATGCTGTCGACTCCGTCTTTCGCTGGGAATTTTACATGAAAAACATGGCTTTTATTTTGTTGATTTTAAGTTTGTCTACCACCTCTGGCTGTTCCTGGTTGGGCTGGGGTGATGATGAGACCAATGAGGATGACACTGCGGGTTATACCGAAAGAGATTTTTACGAAAAAATTCAAAGTAGCTTAAATGCCAGTAACTGGACCGTTGCCATTAGTAACCTGCAACTTCTGGAGTCTCAATTTCCCTTTGGCAAATATGCCGAGCAGGGTCAGCTTGAGCTGATCTATGCGCAGTTTAAATCTGGCGCCCATGAGGAGGCTATTGGCTCTGCAGATCGCTTTATTCGCCTGCACCCCCAGCATCCCAATGTGGACTATGCCTTCTATGTGAAGGGGCTATCTGAAATTTCCCAGTCATCCGGGTTCTTTGATAACTTTATTCCCACAGATAGCACCAAGCGCGATATAGGCCCGGCGCGAGATGCCTTTGCCACATTGACCGAACTGCTGTCGCGATTCCCGAAAAGCCAATATGCACCAGATGCTCGCAAACGCCTGGTAAATCTGCGCAATAACCTTGCCCGTGCCGAAATTCATGTGGCCAACTACTACTTTGCCCGCGGTGCCTATCTGGCTGCGGCCAATCGCGGTCGTTTTGTTGTTGAAAACTTTCAACAGTCTCCTGCGGTTCCCGATGGTCTGGCTGTGATGGCTCAGGCGTATAACATCTTAGAGATGCAAGAGCTGGCTGATAATGCAGTCAAGGTGCTGGTAGCCAATTACCCGGAGTACCCCTCCCTGGATGCCAATGGCGCTTTTGACTACGACAAGCGGTTGCTGAGTGCCGAAAATTCTATGCTGGGCAAAATCACCTTTGGGCTGATTGATCGTGTGCAGCCGCCGGCTTTTGACTCTCGTCATATCTACAACAGGGTTGCTCGCGAAGCGGGTACAACCGGCGACGATAGTGAAAAGCAGGGCCGATCTATTTGGAATCGATTGACCTTTGGACTGATGGACTAGTCTCCCTGCTCTTTTTGATTGGTGACAGGTACAGATGAACAGACAAGCGATTATCGATGAAATGCGGGTGCTGCCCGAGATTGACCCACAATTTGAAATACAGCGACGGGTTGCCTTTATTCAAAACCAGCTGACTCTGTCTGGGTGCAAGACCCTGGTGTTGGGTATTAGTGGCGGGGTTGACTCTTCAACCTGTGGGCGCCTGGCTCAGCTCGCAGTCGAGGGTCTCAATCAGCATGAGGGTGTAGATGCCTATCGCTTTATAGCCGTGCGTCTGCCCTATGGCGTGCAGCAGGACGAAGACGATGCCCAAATCTCCCTTGGCTTTATCAAGCCCAGCCAAACATTAACCGTTAATATCAAAGAAGGCACCGACGGTATTAATAGCTCGGTCTGCGAAACCCTGAGTGAAAATGGTCTGTTGCCCGATGCTGCGGTGATAGATTTTGCCAAGGGCAATCTTAAAGCCAGAGCACGCATGGCTTCACAGTATGAAATTGCCGGCATGCTGGGCGGTCTGGTGCTGGGTACAGACCACTCTGCCGAGAATATCACTGGTTTTTATACCAAATTTGGCGATGGCGCCTGCGACCTGGCGCCATTATTTGGCCTGAGTAAGCGACAGGTTCGCCTGTTGGCCGCTACCATGGGTGCACCGGACTCTTTGGTTAATAAAACGCCAACGGCCGATCTGGAATGCCTGAGCCCACAAAAGCAGGATGAAGATGTGCTGGGCATGGCCTACGACGATATTGATAACTTTCTTGAAGGCAAAGAGGTCAGTGCTGATGCTGCCCAACGCCTGATTGGCATTTACAATAAAACCCAGCATAAGCGTCTGCCAATAGCTACGGTCTACGACTACAGCTAACCCCCCAAGCAAACCATGCCCCCAGGGTCTATCCTTTCTAAATAGAGTATTTGTTCAGGGATGGAGTCTCAGGCATGGTGCCGCCCGGCATTATTGATCCACAGCATAGCGAAATCGATCAGGGCAATAAGCCTAGGCTACTGCGTATCTATATCAGTTACCGGTTGCTGCTTTCAGTGCTGTTTCTGGCGCTGACCCATTTCCAGCTGGCCAGCGATTATCTGGGGACCAGCAATCAGCAGTTATTTTCTCTCACCATTGTGCTCTACAGCATAATCAGTGTTGGCACCGCTGTGATATTTTATCGGCAGCGTTGGAGACCCAGCGAAACTGCGCTATTTGCCATGTTGCTAATAGACACCATTGCTATTACCAGCATGATGCACGCCTCGGACAGTTCGGATGGCTCCCTGGGCTATCTGCTGATGGTGACAGTTGCAGCATCAGGCATATTCCAGCGTGGCGTGCTGGCGCTGGCGCTGGCCGCCATAGCCAGCTTTATTCTTATCTCTATCTCACTGACCGCATTTTTTTCTGGCACCGGCACTCAGGCAGAGGTCATTAGCAGCGGCATCTTCAGCACATTGCTATTTGCCATAGCAATGGTGTTTATATTTCTGGCCAAGCGCCTTAGTCTGGCCCAGCAATTAGCCCTGACCGAGTCGCGGATCGCACTGCAACTGCAGCGGCTCAATGACCTTGTGATCAATAAGATGCGCACCGGCATTCTGGTCTTTGATAGAGATTACCGCATAGAACAGCTCAATGAACGAGCCTCGATGCTGCTGGGGCAGACCGATGATAGTCGCCTGTTAGCACGTGACGACTCTCTGACAGCGCTGCCAGAACTGGTCTCCTATCATCAGGATTGGTTGGCCAACCCGCGACTGCAACTGGCTAACTACCGCGCCCCTGGCTCAAATATTCCCCTGCAGATTAGCTTTAGCGAGGTTAAGGGAGAGGGCCAACATGATTGCATTATGTTTCTGGAAGATGCCAGAACTATTTCCCAACATGCGCAGCAACTCAAAAACAATAGTCTCGGGCAACTGACCGCCAGTATTGCCCATGAGATTCGCAATCCATTGGGAGCCATTAGCCATGCGGCTCAACTGCTTGATGAATCAGAGCTAGAACCTCGGGATCACAGTCTGGTCGAGGTGGTACTGCGCCATGCCAAACGGGTTAATCGGCTGGTACAAAATATTATGCAGCTGTCGCGGCAAACGACGCCGGATATCATAATTGTGGATATCCATGAGGCCTGTAAGCAGAGCAAAGCGCAGATTGAGGAGAGCGCAGAATTTAACCAGCCGGTGATTCTGCTCAACCCCCCCAAACAAAAACTTATCGCCCCCTTCGATGCCAGCCAACTGCAGCAGGTGCTCACCAATCTGCTGACCAATGCGCTGCGCCATTCACAAAAGGCGACAGGCGAGGCTTGGGCCAGTATTGAATTTGCCCTGCAGGAGGACCTCTCACTCCCCAGCATTAAAATATTTGATCAGGGGTCCGGGGTTAGCGAGGAGGACTGTGAAAAAATCTTCGAGCCTTTTTACACCACCGAAAAGTCTGGCACCGGGCTCGGGCTTTATATAGCTCGTGGACTTTGCGAAATCAATTTCGCCACACTAAGCTATATATATAACAGGCACTCGCGCGGCTATTTTCAAATTCTGTTTTCCGACCCCGCCAAGCAGTTGCCAGGGAACCCTATTAATGGATAAACATGTCCTCGTTATTGATGACGAACAGGATTTGCGCGAGCTACTGACCATTACTTTGTCTGGCATGGGCATTCAAGCCACTGCACTGGAAACCATCGCAGAGGCCAAGCAGGCACTGGCCGACCAGCAGTTTGATCTGTGCCTGACCGATATGCGCCTGCCCGATGGCAATGGTATAGATCTGATTAGCTATGGGCAGACCCATTTCCCGCAGATGCCCATTGCCCTTATTACCGCCTATGGCAATGTCGAGCTGGCAGTGGATGCGCTAAAACTGGGTGCATTTGATTTTCTCTCCAAGCCCATTGAGCTGCCCAGGCTGCGCAAACTGATTGGCAATGCCCTGGCGCCCCCCAGCAGCAATAAGCAAAGCCCAGGCTCTATCAGCACCAAACTTCTTGGCGATTCTGCGGCCATGCAAAATATACGCACCCAGATCAGCAAGGTGGCCAGAAGCCAGGCCCCTATGTTTATCAGCGGCGAGTCGGGCACCGGCAAAGAGCTGGCGGCTAGATCCATTCACGAACAGAGCTCAAGATGCAACCAGCCTTTTGTGCCGGTAAATTGCGGGGCTATACCAGCAGAGTTAATGGAGTCTGAATTTTTTGGACATATAAAGGGCAGCTTTACTGGCGCTATTGAAGATAAATTAGGTCTGTTTCAGGCGGCAGATGGCGGCACATTATTTTTAGATGAGGTGGCCGATCTCCCTCTGTCAATGCAGGTAAAACTGCTGCGGGTGATTCAGGAAAAATCTGTGCGCCCGGTGGGGGCTGAAACTGAAATAGATATTGATGTGCGACTGATTAGCGCCACCCACAAAAATTTAGCCAAGGCGGTTGAAATGGGCCAGTTCCGCAGTGACCTGTTCTATAGACTCAATGTGATTGATATTTATATGCCCAGCCTGAGAGACAGGCCCGAAGATATAGCGCTGTTAACCCAGCATATGCTGACCGATGGCAACCAAATAACCGCGGCGGCGGCCGATAGATTGCTGGCCTATGATTTCCCGGGCAATGTACGCGAGCTGGAAAATATTCTCGAGCGCGCATCAACAATGTGCGAAAACCACTGCATTGCGCCCCAGGACCTAAAACTTAGCAGCAAACCAGCCAGCGATGGGGGTAAAGACCGCAGCCAGGCTATCAGCTCTCTGGATGATCATCTGGATGAGATTGAAAAAGATATACTGATTGATGCTCTGGAAAAGACTCGCTGGAATAAAACCGAGGCGGCAAAAAAGCTGGGCATCAGCTTTCGCTCAATTCGCTACAGACTCAATAAGCTCGGGCTTAATGATGACTAGCGCCATGTGCAGCTAGTCATCTCTGTGGTTATGCCACCAGGTTTTCACTATCAGACCTAATTCGGGTAGCTCTATGTGCTGCTGGCTATCACCAAAACTAAAGCCGCCAATAATCGCCCCATGGGGACTACAGCCCTGCCCATTGCAAGATGGAGGATCAGGCAGCAGGATAAAGGGCACAGGCTCATCTAGTGGCTCAGAACTCTCCACCAATCGATAATAGGGCTTGCTCTCGAGCTTGGGATGGGGGTCAAAATGGAAGGGATTAAAATAATAGATTCGGGACTCACCCGGCGTTTTACACTGGCTGGCCAAGCAGCGACTAAACGTAGCCACTAATGTGGTGTAGTTATTGGTTACCGCTCTGGTAACTGTGGCTTCGCCGGGTGCCAGTGGCAGATACCAGCCATTTTTATATTTATCTTTATCTAGCGGCTGTTGCGCCAAATTGGGGTTGGTTAGCTGTTGCAGATCGGCCAGTGATTTTTTAGTGGTACTGCAATCTGGGGCCCCAGCATGCAGACAATAATCTCGATAAAAAATAATAGTATTCTGAAGTGCCTGCTGTTTTCCTGCAGAACCAATAATCACCCCATAATAGGTGCCATCCTGACTGACCACCACATCTGGCGAAGTAAAAAATGGCTGCCCTGGGGACAGTTCAAGCAATAGCTGGGCGGTCCATAGATCTCTATCCTGAGACTCCAGTTCAACCCGCCATAGCTGCCCAGCTGTACTGGAAAAATACAGGCGGTCGATATAACCGTCTTGATTAGTATCCACCGCTGTAATATCGGCGCAGACCGCAGATGCCATGCTATCCAGTTGCCAAATAATTCGGTCGGTCTGAGCATCCAGTATCGTTATTCCGTGGCTTTTTCCGGTCGATAAATCAGCCTTATCAGCATAGGAATCCCGATCGCAATTGCTATCCAGGGATACTACCCTGATGTCTTCAGCCGCCCCGGATAATAGTATTTGTAGCTGTTCAATCTCATTGGCAGCAGCGGTTGACGCCAATAGCAGTGCACTCAAAAGGGTTGGGCAAAATCTGATATTCATTGGTGGCCTCCTGGCAGGTTACTGGGGACAGTAGCCGGATAGATAATCAAAGCTAAAGCCCTGAGTTATCTCCGACTGGGTAAAAGAAGATGCATGAGTAGCGCGGACCGTTAGCTCCCAGTAGTAGCGCGATGCACATTGGCCGCCTGCATCAATGCTGCAGCCATTGAGTCTATTTTCTGCTACACAGCTAATGCTAATCACCTCGCCAGTCACAGGTCCGGATTGATCAACCGAGACCAGGGCTTGCAGCTGTGCGGGATCAATAGCGGTTTTCTGATCAATAAAATAACGGCTATCTGTCAGTAGTTCATTGATCATATTTTGTGCCAACTGCTGAGTCAGGGAGAAGCTTTGCTGTTGGTTGGCCAATAGCCCATTGAGATTTATTAGCCTAGCACTGGCGGTGGCTAAAAGACTTAGTAACAGCAATAAAACCAGGCTAGTCAGCAGTACCAGTCCACTTTGGTGATGTCTATCCAGTCTGTTTATCACTGTCGTCTCCTGCCACTAATATTTTCCAGCGGGGCGAATCCTTTAACCAGCCTGCGTATTTTATTGTCCTCAAAGACCAGATCGGTTTTATCGGCATAGCTATAGTTTTGTGTTTCGCGGATGGCTGAAGATATTTCAGTGCTGCTAATCAGCAAATAAAACTCTACAGCCACAGTGTTTGCCCAGTCCTGTGGGGAGCCTGGCATATCAACAAAGGCTGGCTGTTGATTTTGTGCATTGGCGATACCGTTGCCAGAGCGATCTATGCCATAAACCAGTTGAAAGTCGTCAATGCCCTCGGCGAGTGGCTCTGAGGGACTCAGCTTGCCTCGATAAAACCGTCGACGTTTAAAGGTATTATCTGCAGACACATAGTAGATAGTCTGATGCCATGCCCTTACCGGTGCTGCTGTCACCCCATTGGCTTGATATAAATTCAAGCTCGATTGGTTGGCACCTGCAGCCACAATAAACTCACTGGGAGTCGCCTGAATATAATGCTGGGCGGCGGTTAATTTACCTCCCAGCGTCTCGGTACTGGTGCCTGCTCGTCGGATAAGTAATACATCAGAGCCCTCCAATAATTGGTCGCCACCACAGAGCCTTTGCCCCGCTGATATATTGCCAAGCCCCTGAACTGGGAACGCTATAGCATTATTAGGGCCTGCCGCCAGCGGCCCCGCACAGATATCTGGCAACAGTGCACTGGGATCAGCACGATACTCAATTTGACCAAAAAAGCCGGCCAGGCGCAGTTCAGTATTAAGTAGGTTGCTCAGATAGCGACTGGTTTCGGCCACTTCGCCAGTCTGCTCAACAGTGCGCCCTGATCTCAGTACCGCACTGGTGCTGTTAATCATTATGGCGATTAAAAATAGTCCAAGGCCCAGAGACACAATCAGCTCGATTAAAGAAAAACCAGATGGTCTTAATCTGATCATTTATTGCCTCCAGAGCCCAGAGATGCCGGCATGGAAATATAGATGCTACGACTTACTATTCGACGCAAACCATCAGCGCCATATTCTCCAGCCCCACAGGCCGACAGGGGTTGCTCACTGGTTTCACTAAGCCCCTGCCAGGCTACGGTTACTGTATAACTGTCATTGACCACAGCATCATCAATACAGCCTCTGCCATTGACTAACCCAGACTTATGTACTGAAAGATTCCACTGGTTAAATGCATTTTCAGCCTGCTGCCTATCCTGTGGATTAGCGGCAAGCTGAGCCGCCAGTAAATCGACCTGTTGAAGTGCATAGAGCCGCTGGGTTATCTCCAGCTGCCTGGCCTGCACCATACTGCCAAGACTGATATAGCCGAGCAGGCCTATGGAAAATATTAACAGGCTAACCAGCACCTCGATCAGGGTGAAGCCCCTTGCAAACCAATGTCTGGAAAATCGATTATGCAGCCCCCTAGTCATGCCAATTCTCACTGGTCTGGCCAAGATGGTTTAACCACAGAGTCCCGGCTCCCTGTTGTGGGGAATGGGTTTTAGGTACGGCCTGCAGGGTAAAGCTGGCTGGTGATAATGGCTTGGCTACATCAATAATAGCGACCTTATAGTGCTTATTAACCGCAGCCTTAGGGCTGGCGCCCAGACTTACAAGGCTATCTGTGTAACTGTGATTCTCTAGTATAAATTCGTTCTGTAAGCTGGATAGCTCAAGCAAATAGGCTTTGGTGGCGGCACTATTGGCGCGCACCTGATACTGCTGATAACTGGGGTAAGCAACAGCGGCCAGTATGCTGATAACCCCCAAAGCAATCAGCATCTCTATCAGTGAAAATGCCCTTGAAGAATATGCGCCGTACATAGTTTTTTGCTCCATAGAAACTGTCTTGCTTTTTACAGGGCACCAATGAGTTAAGAGCATTAAAAACTAAGTCAGGTATTACCAGCTGTGGTGACAAGATTGTTTATATTATTGGCACTGTACTTTTTGTGCCCCTTTTTCATCATAGCCATCATTATCGGAATCTCTGGTCAGCCGCACTCTGCCGCTGCGAAAGACGATGGTTTGACGACCAAAATCAGTAATTGCATTATTAGCGCAGACTAAAAAATTGCCTGAGTCCATGGCCTCGCCATTGGGTTTATAGCGCACGGCTAAACGACCAGAGGCGGACAGTTTGATATTAAGATCAGACAGGCGATGATCGCGATACAACAGGTCTGACCCATTAACGCGATAATCATTATTGCTATCTCTAAAAACTAACAGCCGTTCACCATATTGTTTAACACAATGGGCTGCGCTGTTGGCAGTGCATACCTTCCATATCTGCTGCTGGGTCAATGCCAACCCGCGGGCTAACTCCAGTGCACGGCGAATCTCCCAGGCCTGAGTTTTAATGGCACTTCTGGTAATGGCGCGCTGAAATGAGGGGGCTGCCAGAGACAGTAAAATAGATAAAATGGTCAAGCTGACAAGCAGTTCGACAAAGGTAAATCCGCTGAAAGTTTTGATTGAGTTCATCCGTTAACTCTGTGAGTTTTGGTTATCTAACTGGGAGTAACATCCTGTTACGACTTATTTAAGCACAGAGAATCAGGCCGGGATGAAGAATTTCAAGAAAACGAGATGGCCTTCCCACAGAGGAGTACTGCTTGATCACAGAGCCATGGGACTTGGATAAATATAGTTGTCGTACAGGCCCTATTGCAGCGCAGATAGGCTGTATTTATTTCTGATCGTCGTCCAGATCCAACCCGGCGGCCCTTGCCCGCATGCGCCAGAGCTCGCGAGCACGCTGTTGCATATCGATATGACTGTCGGACTCGTCAACAATCTCCATACCTAACATGGTCTCGACCAGATCTTCCATGGTGGCAATGCCCAGGGGGTCGCCATATTCATTGATAATCAGGCTCATGGTAACTCGCTCGTTGACCATGGTTTGCATCAAATCTGGCAATGCCTTGCTTTCCAGCACGGTTAATAGATTGCGTTTAATATCTGTAAGGGGTTTATCCAGACGTCCCTCGGCAGCCTCTTTATAAATCTCGTCCTTGCGCACAAAGCCCACAATATCGTCGCTATTAGCCTCGAAGATTGGGATGCGTGAAAACTTGATCGCGGGATAGGCCTGCAGAACGTCTGCGACGGTCATATCGGACTGTAAACTGGCCATAACTGTGCGTGGAGTCATAACATCTTTTGCTACCAGGCCACGAAATACCATCAGTGCATCTATTGCCTTGGCTTCGCCCGCATCTATCACACCCTCCTTGTGGCCCACAGTGGCCAGGGAGCGAAAATCATCTCTCGATAAAGTTGGCCCCTCGGTTTGGGGTGCCAACCATCCGGTTAAGCTTTTGGCGGCCACTACCAATGGGTACATTGACCACTGTACCCAGCGTAAAATATGGCCACATGCTGGCGCTAGCTGCTGCCAGTAGCGTGCACCCAGGGTTTTGGGGATTATTTCTGAGAATACTAGAATCAGCAGGGTTAAAACGGCAGAGATTACTCCAAAATATACCTCGCCAAAAAGCTTGGTAGCCTGGGCTCCGGCACCTGCAGCTCCAACGGTGTGGGCTATGGTATTGAGGGACAGTATGGCCGCCAGGGGCTTATCAATATCTTCTTTGAAGCCGCGCCATAGGGAAGCCAGCTTGGGGCGCTTGTTATCTAGGCTTGCGAGGTATGTGGGAGTTAGGGATAACAGGGTGGCTTCAAGCAGTGAGCAGAGAAATGAAACCCCGAGTGCCAGGCTGATATAGAGGGCTAACATAAGCATTCTGTGGGCCTCCCGACACTCTTTACTTGTAGGCACAATGGGTATGCTAGTGCCACCCGGTGGATTGGTTTAGCAAGCGACACAGTTTAGACCCCTTTGAGGTCCCTGCCTTTATCTTCGTTTGAAAAGCTTACACAAGCCATGCTGCCCTGCCAACTGTCAATCGTTAAGTTTTCTCAAAGAAATCGATGATAGAGCTCGATGGATTGGTGATAGATAGATTCAAAGTGGTGCTTGGCTTCGATGGATAACTTTTCACCTGTATATTCAGTTTTCCAGAGCCGCTTTGCCCGATCCATCTTCAAATTAAACCTATCCTCGACAAAGTCTTGTGCCTCATGGTATCGATCAAACACAAAAACTTTATCGACTCGTAACTCTCCATTTACATGAGTGAATTTGTACTGATCTATATAATGACTGACATTCTTAATGGTTAGATTTTCGTCACCAAGGATAAAATGCTCCAGGGAAGCTATTGAAGTCTGTTTGCGGAGCTGGTTGTAAAGACTGATTACCTGATCCAACGGATTACGCAGCACCACAAACTTATAATAGTCATCAATATTCAGAAATTGGTCATATTCCGAAATAAAGCTATGGGTATGACCACCCTGTCCTTTAACTTTGTGCCCAAAATGGCCATGGACACTGAATTGCTCATAAGCCAGGTCCTCGAGCTGGCTGTCATTCACAGCCTCCAGATAACTGCTCACAATTGCATGCTCTAGACTTGACCCCCCTGTTTTTGGAATATGGATAAGAAGATGTTTGTTGGGGAAAAACATAGCAGAACCTGGTCGTGACCGATCTTTGCGGGTTTAGGTTAGATTCGCTAGATTTAGCGAGATATCGTTGATAAGCAGTTTAATCATCGATGGAGCCTGTAATATAGGCTAAAAATGTCGAATCATCCCAGCCCTCAGGACTCATAGTGGAGTGGTAGTTAGCGCCTGTTCTTATCGAGCCTGTGCCTTCCTTGGTGTAGGAACTATTCCTCACTATCACCAAATCATACTGTGGAAATATATAGATATTGTTTTTATGCAGCCCAGCTGAATAGATATAACCGGCTGACTGATTAACCCACCACTGCAAGGCATAGGACAGATTATCAGTGCCCTCTGGCACAGTAGTTGACTCCTCAACCCAGGCCGCAGAGATAACCTGGTCCTCGAGCCAGCGTCCATCACGAGCAAACAAAAGGCCAAACCGAGCAAAGTCGCGGGTTGTTGCGTCGATACAGCAATAGGTCATAGCGTGACCCTGCTCGTCTACCCACCAATCAGCAGTCATGCCAATTTTAGAGAATAACTGTAGATCGGCATAATCGAGAACATTTTGCCCCGTTGATTCCTCCAGAATACCCGCGAGCAGCATGGAGTCAGTATTTTGATAGGCCCAATTAGCCGTTCTGGGGGGCGTTGCCGGTGTTCGATTAAGTGCATAGGCAAGCTGATCGCCATCTGTACCGCCAGATGTATAAATAGCGGTATCCCCGTTCTCGGCCACTTGGAGCCCGCTGCGCATCTCAAGAATGGCTCTGATACTGATAGCTGCTTTGTCAGTATTTACCCAGGGAGCAAGGTAGTTTTCGGCGGGAACATCGATCGACTCAATAAAGCCCTGCTCTACTGCTATACCCACAAGTGCACTGGCAAAGGATTTTCCCGTTGACCAGCTAGTTGCCAGACTCTGTTGAGTTTTTCCCTCGGCATAGCGTTCACCAACGATCACTCCGTGGCGAATAATAACAACGCCCTGAGTGTTGTGGGCACTGCGAAAGGCATAGTCCAGTGCTGAATCAATACCAGCTTGAGTCATACTGACATCGGCGGGCACTGCAGTATTCCAGCTCAGCCCCGGAAAAGTATTGATGTCAGGAGTATTGGCAACAACTGTTGGTGAGGAGCCCGATGGCGCAGCGCTGGCTGGAGAGCCGGATCCACCACCCCCACAGGCAGTCAGAGCAAAACAGCAAACTAAGAAGCAGACTCTTTTCATTTTATTATGCACCTGCAGCCACAGAAACTATTGGCAGATTATAGGCTAAAAGGGTGTCTGGGGGCGAGGTCGGATATGGGTGGTTTTAGGCTGGGTAAATTGGTACGACCGAGTGGATTCGAACCACCGACCCCCACCATGTCAAGGTGGTGCTCTAACCAACTGAGCTACGGTCGTATATCAATTTACTTCTCATCCACTCCTACGTGGATTGATTGAATCAGCTTCGCTGTTTCAACCCCTTCGGGGCTTGCGCCTCTGCGAGGCTCGTCTAAAACGCTTAAACGCGTTTTTTCGAACCACCGACCCCCACCATGTCAAGGTGGTGCTCTAACCAACTGAGCTACGGTCGTATATCAATTTACTTCTCATCCACTCCTATGTGGATTGATTGAATCAGCTTCGCTGTTTCAACCCCTTCGGGGCTTGCGCCTCTGCGAGGCTCGTCTAAAACGCTTAAGCGCGTTTTTTCGAACCACCGACCCCCACCATGTCAAGGTGGTGCTCTAACCAACTGAGCTACGGTCGTATATCAATTTACTTCTCATCCACTCCTACGTGGATTGATTGAATCAGCTTCGCTGTTTCAACCCCTTCGGGGCTTGCGCCTCTGCGAGGCTCGTCTAAAACGCTTAAACGCGTTTTTTGAACGAGTCGCGCATTATACTTAAAAAGTAAGCCGATTCATCTGTTATTTCCATCCCAATAGGTCCGCAGCTAAGGAAGCTTTATTAGGCTCTCTGCTCCACCCCAACATGTGCCCGCTTCATTTGCACTTTTGGTAAGCAGTGGCAACTAAAGCAGACTATTATTAAGTTAGTCTTGGCCTATTCAATAAGCGGCCAGTGAACAGTGGATGTCTCTGGATAATAAGAGGTAAGCTAGGATGCTCCAACCCGTTATAATCGCCGGAGGTTCCGGCACTCGGCTGTGGCCTCTCTCAAGAAAACTCTACCCCAAACAGTTTTTGACCCTGGTGGGCGATAAAACCATGTTGCAGATGACCGTTGAGCGCCTGGCTGGCCTTAAATGCTTGCCACCTATTATTGTTTGTAATGAGGAACATCGATTTATTGCAGCGGAGCAGTTGCGCGAGCTGGATATTGACCATGGCGGTATTATTTTGGAGCCCTGCGCCCGCAACACTGCACCGGCTATCTGTCTGGCTGCCCTTTTAGCCAATGAGGAAAATCCGGAAAATAATCTGCTTATTTTACCCGCAGACCATTTTATGGGTGCGCCAGAGCTATTCTGCGAGGCGGTTGTACATTCGCAGGCTGCTGCGCAGGCCGGCGCTTTGATTACCTTTGGTATACATCCCCGTGAGCCGGCCACAGGCTACGGCTATATCAAGATGGCGGAAGGACATGCAAGCCCCCACCCTATTGACCAGTTTATTGAAAAGCCCTGCACTGAGGCTGCAGAGCAATATGTGGCTAGCGGAGAGTACCTGTGGAACAGCGGTATTTTTCTCTGTTCCAGCGGTGTCTATTTAAGTGAGTTAGAGCATTTTAGGCCAGATATTTTCTCTGCCTGTGTCTCGGCTTGGGATAACCGCAGCACTGATGGTGATTTTGTTCGCCCTGACTGCGTGAGTTTTGAAAATTGCCCCGACGAATCTATTGATTATGCGGTGATGGAGCAGACTGACAAGGCTAGAGTCACCCCCATTGACCCTGACTGGAATGACCTTGGCAGCTGGCGCTCATTGCTGGAGCAGCTGCCCAAGACTGTGGCTGGCAATGTGGAGACCGGGGATGTGCTGTGCAGAGATAGCAGTAATAACTATATCCATGCTCAACACAAATTGGTGGGGCTGTTGGGTATAGATAATCTGGTGATTGTGGACACCAAAGATGCCCTGCTAGTGGCCCATAAAGACCGGGTGGAGGATATCAAGCTGATTGTGAAGGAACTGGATAATCAGCAGCGCCCAGAGACTCAGCAGCATCGCGAGGTTTTTCGACCCTGGGGAAAATATGATGCTATGGATAGCGATGAGCGCTTTCAGGTTAAACGCATCACCGTCAAACCACTGGCCAAACTATCATTGCAGATGCACCATCACCGCGCTGAGCACTGGGTGGTGGTGAAAGGCACCGCTAAGGTGACCATTGATGGCGTTGACAGTCTGGTAAGTGAAAATGAGTCGGTGTATATACCCATAGGCGCGGTGCATAGCCTGGAAAACCCCGGCAAAATTCCCATTGAGCTGATTGAGATACAGACCGGAAGCTATCTCGGCGAGGATGATATTGTGCGCATTGAAGACCGCTATGGCCGAGCCTAGACGCCCTGGCCTGCCCATAGGGCGCCCGCCATAGGCAGTTTAAACTGCAGCTTACGCAATACGGTTACTGCGGCCCATGCCGAAGTACTGAATACCCTGCTCTTGCAGGCGCGCTGGGTCATAGAGATTGCGCCCATCAAAGATAACCGGTTGCTTTAGGGTCTGTTTGATATGGGCAAAATCCGGCGACCAAAAAGGCTTCCACTCGGTGCAGATCACCAGTATATCTGCTCCCTGCAGAGCCGCTTCCTTGGTCCCGCAGAGTAGCAGATCGTCGCGCACACCATAGATTTCCTGGGTCGCCTCCATAGCATGAGGGTCAAAGGCCTGAACCTTGGCTCCCTGCTGCCAAAGGGCTTCCATTAAATCTCTGCTGGGCGCCTCGCGCATATCGTCGGTACCCGGCTTAAAAGCGAGCCCCCAGAGGGCGATAGTCAGCCCTTCTAATTGGCCGTCAAAATAACGGTGAATCTTTTTAAATAGCAGAGATTTCTGCTGATCATTTACCGCGCTAACGGCACTGAGCAACTTGGGCTGATAACCGGCACTAACGGCGGTTGCCTCCATGGCCCGCAGATCTTTGGGGAAACAGGAACCACCAAATCCACAACCGGGATAGATAAAGCTATAGCCAATGCGCGGGTCTGAGCCTATGCCCACCCTCACCTGCTCTATATCTGCGCCCACCAGATCGGCAATATTGGCAATTTCATTAATAAAGCTGATTTTGGTGGCCAATAAGGAGTTGGCGGCATATTTGGTCAACTCGGCAGAGCTCAAATCCATAAAGATCAGCTTGTCGCGCTGGCGATTATAGGGCGCGTAGAGCTCTTGCATCATGGCTTCTACCTTCGGGCTATCTGTGCCCACCACAATGCGGTCTGGGCGGGTAAAGTCGGCTATGGCCGCGCCCTCTTTGAGGAATTCCGGGTTGGAGGCCACGCCAAAGCCAGGATCGACTCCGCGACTATCCAATACTTGCTGTAATCTTGCGCTTACTTTATCTGCTGTACCCACGGGGACCGTGGATTTATTCACTACCACCTTGAAGTCGTCCATATGCTGGCCAATGGTATCGGCCACTTGCAGCACATACTGTAGATCTGCCGAGCCGTCCTCTTCCGGGGGCGTGCCCACGGCAATAAAGATCATCTCTCCATGGGCCACTGCAGCGGCGGCGTCTGTGGTAAAGCTTAGAGAGCCATCGGTCAGCGACTGGGTGATATAGTTTTCCAAACCTGGTTCATAGATAGGTATCTGGCCTTTATTTAAGTTGTCTACCTTAGCCGGGTCTATATCTACACAGACCACCTGATTTCCCACATTGGCAAAGCAGGCGCCGGTCACCAGGCCAACATAGCCACTGCCAAAAATTGTAATTCGCATTACATTTCCTTATCGCTGATCCAATACCAGTGCAGTATAACAGTACTTTTTGATGATTCTGTGTCAGCTGGTTGACGCGCTGACTGTACAAAGTCGCCATTAACGGGGCACTAGATTAACTATAGCCCAGCTAGGAACGCTGTGATAAAAAATTGGGGCTGAAAGCAAAGGTAAAATGCTAAGGGGGAATAGAGATTAGGGGGAATAGAGATTAGGGGGAATATTTAAGGGAGCAATAATAAAGGAAGGCTCAGCTAATGCTCGTTAATGTCCCTATTAACGCATCATCCCTAATGCAGCCTTCCCAAATACGCCACTCCCGAGCGTACTGCGATAACCCATGATTACGTTTTCAAGAAGACTCAGCATCTGCTGAAATTAATATCCCTATTAATCCATCATCCTTAATCTGTTCTTCTATAATGCACTGGTCCTTAGCACAACGTTAACCAACGATTATTTTTTCAGGAAGGCCCAGCCAGTGCTGGTATTTAATGTCCCTATTAACGCATCATCCATAATGCTGCCTTCCTACTGGTGTTTATCCCTAACACGATTTAATAATAGGCCTAGATTACTCACTTTTAAATAGCTCTGAACGGCTAGTACTTAAGTACTAGATGCATAGACTAGAGTACAGGCTTAAGACGCCAGACTCTTGTCACGCAGCTTAACTAGCTGATCGCGGGTCTGAGCGGCCTCCTCAAATTCCAGATTGCGCGCATGCAGATGCATTTTTTCTTCGAGGCGATTAATCTCTTTGGCAATATCTTTAATACTATCAAAAGCATCCAGATTATAGGCGGCATCAGCTTCAGCCGCTTTGCGGTCGCGTTTATTTTTGCCGGTCGCCGCATAGGCGCCTTCCATAATATCGGCAACACCTTTAATAATACTTTTTGGGGTGATGCCATGCTGAGCATTGAACTCCATCTGCATCTCGCGGCGGCGTTCGGTCTCCTCCATGGCACGCTGCATGGAACCGGTGACCTTATCCGCATAGAGAATAGCCTTGCCCTGAAGATGCCGGGCGGCACGGCCAATGGTTTGAATCAATGAGGTGTCTGAGCGCAAAAAGCCTTCTTTGTCGGCATCAAAAATGGCAACCAGAGAAACCTCTGGCATATCCAGACCCTCACGCAGCAGATTGATACCCACCAGTACATCAAACTCGCCCAGACGCAGATCGCGAATAATCTCTACCCGCTCTACGGTGTCTATATCAGAATGTAAATAGCGCACTCGGACGCCATGTTCATCTAGATATTCGGTTAAATCCTCAGCCATGCGCTTAGTTAGCACGGTAATCAGGATACGTTCATTTTGTGCCGCTCTGGTGCGAATTTCCGACAGTACATCATCCACCTGGGTGAGTGCCGGCCGCAGTTCAATTACAGGGTCAAGTAAACCGGTGGGGCGCACTACCTGCTCAACAATCTGCCCGGCATTGGCCTCTTCATAGCGACTGGGGGTTGCAGACACAAAAATCATCTGTGGCGCAACGCCCTCCCACTCATCGAAGCGCAGTGGACGGTTATCCAGCGCCGATGGCAGTCTAAAGCCATATTCCACCAGGGTCTCTTTGCGCGAGCGATCACCTTTATACATGGCGCCCAGTTGCGGCACGGAGACATGGGATTCATCAATAATCATCAGAGCGTTATCTGGCAGATAATCAAATAAGGTAGGCGGTGGCTCGCCGGGCAGTCGACCAGAAAGGTAACGAGAGTAATTCTCGATACCATTGCAGTACCCAAGCTCGCGCATCATTTCGGTGTCGTAGCGCACCCGCTCTCCCAGCCGCTGAGCTTCGACCAGCTTATCGACTGAACGCAGCTGATCCAGACGGATAACCAGTTCTTCCTGAATCTTATCCGCGGCTTCCAACACCTTATCCCTGGGGGTTACATAATGGGATTTTGGATAGATGGTAAATCTGGGAACCTTGCGCAGCACCTCGCCGGTTAGCGGGTCAAATAGGGTTAGATTCTCGATCTCTTCATCAAATAATTCAATGCGCAGCGCTTCATAGTCAGAATCTGCCGGGTAGACATCAATAACATCCCCGCGCACCCTGTAGGACGAGCGATCAAAATCCACATCATTGCGCTTGTATTGCAACTCAGCCAGTCGCCGCAGAATATCCCGCTGATCAATTTGCTCACCGCGAGACAGGTGCAGCACCATTTTTAAATAGGAGGATGGGTCACCCAGACCATAGATGGCCGAAACCGTAGCCACCACAATTACATCCTGCCGTTCCATCAGCGATTTGGTTGCGGAGAGCCGCATCTGCTCAATATGGGAGTTTACCGAGGCATCTTTTTCAATAAAGGTGTCCGATGAGGGCACATAGGCCTCAGGCTGGTAGTAGTCATAATAGGAAACAAAGTACTCGACTGCATTGTTGGGGAAAAACCCTTTAAATTCGCCATATAGCTGAGCTGCCAGAGTTTTATTATGGGCCAGTACAATGGTGGGCCGCTGCACTTCTTCAATGACTTTTGCCACGGTAAAGGTCTTGCCGGAGCCGGTAACCCCCAATAATGTTTGCCCTGCCAACCCATTGGACAGGCCCTCTACCAGACCTTTTATAGCCTCCGGCTGGTCCCCCGCAGGCAAATAGTCACTGACTACCTTAAAGGGCCGTATAGGGCGTATTTTGGTCTCGCTCAGCAAGGGGTTATGCCTTTTCGTTGCTTGGATGACTGGCTGCACAGGGCAGTAAAAAACTCTGTGTTCTTTTTATTCAGTGTCTCTATCAGGGCGGCGACACCACCCTCTTCAATAATACTGCGAAACTCATGCTTCTTAATGGATACGTAGGTAATGCCTTTGAAACGCACATCCACCGCCTTCCACTGGTTCTGGTCTGTACGTTTTATCAACAGATCTAGATTGAGATCCAGGAGCACCGGAGACTGCATACGCACCTGCACCCAGCCCAGGGTGCCCTTTTCATTGACCACCACATCCACCACATCAAAAACCTGTGCGGTGTAGTGCTCTAGCCCCTCAAAAGCATAGCGCATCAGCGTGCGATCGACCGCGGCAACCAGACTGCCCTGCTCCACTTGCGACAGCGACAAAAAGCGGGATTTGCCAATGAGGGCGCTGGTGGTTGAGGCCACATCCCAGCGGGATTTGACCCTAGTATTAATAAAATCTGCATAGGCACTGGGATTATTCAGGTACATGGCCTGATTCTCGGATAGCTCACGAGTCACCACCTGAAATAGCGGTGCAAACTGGTTGGCAATGGATTCCTCAGTCTCGGTGAAGACATTGGCGGCCAGCACCCAGGGTGCGCAGAGGGCAAGGCTCAGATAGGCGACTTTGGCGATAGTTTTGATGATCTTATGCATGTTTATAGTGGCCCTGACAATGGCAACAAAATAGGATTTACAGCGGCCTGTTGGCCAATATGCAACCCTCAGTCAAAAAGATAACTCAGTTGGACCTGGGCCGATAACTACCCCCCACCGGCCTACCCAAACCTTGAACTGCATCAATAAATTTTACTATCCGCAGTTTAGACTGTTTGACTTTGTCTGCAAGCGCCAAACGCAGATTATTGCTGGACCCGCCAAGCTTTGTATACATGCCTATATAAGGGCCAGATAAGGTGAGAAATTGTTGACTCCACTGTGCGACGTGCCTAAAATGCCCGCCACAAAGACGCTACACGATTCCGCCTTAGCTCAGTTGGTAGAGCAAATGACTGTTAATCATTGGGTCGCTGGTTCGAGCCCAGCAGGCGGAGCCAAGTCTTCCAATCTGGTCGTACAGGGAGTACAGAACCATGATGCATTATTTGCCATCAATTGCCGGAGTTGCAGTACTCAGCATCCTAATCACTAGGACGCTGATCCCAATGTCCCATCTGATGGGACTTCTAGATCGACCCTCAGAACGCAAAGCCCATATGGGCACTATTCCGCTTATCGGCGGCGTATCTATTTATCTATCAGTGGTTATCGGCTCAGTCGCCTTTCTTGAGCTGCCTGAGACCTTTATTGGTATTGCCCTAATATGTGGTTTGGTGACCTTTATAGGTGCACTGGACGATCGCTATCCCTTACATGCGGCCTATCGGCTAATCGTGCAGTTAATGGCCGGTGTCGCCATTGCTAGCATAGGCATCAAAGTGGCCACTCTGGGTGATCTGTTTGCTCTGGGCAATCTCCAGCTGGGCTTGCTCGCCATACCATTTACCGCAATCGCAATTACCGGCCTGTGCAATGCCTACAATATGGTGGATGGTATTGATGGGCTGGCTGGAGGCCTGACACTGGTGTCTATGGGCAGCCTGCTCTTTCTGACCCTTGGCAAGGCACCAGAGAGTGAAACCCTGCTACTGGCCTTCCTGTGCACCTCCATACTGATATTTCTGGTATTTAACTTAACGCTAAGGTCGAAAATAAAGATTTTTATGGGCGATGCGGGAAGTACATTTCTGGGCTGCGCTGTTGCTATAGCGATGATTTATTTCTCCCAGAGCGGGCGCAATATTATCAACCCAGCCACGACTTTATGGCTGATAGCGATTCCTATGATGGATATGGTGAGCACTATGCTGCGCAGAATGGGAAAGGGGAAATCCCCTTTTCGGGCCGATCGCACTCATCTGCACCATGTGCTGATGCGCGGAGGACTCAGCCAGCGACAGGCGTTGGTTTGTATTCTGCTGGTGGCGGTGGGCTGTGCGTTGGTGGGGGTGTTTTTGGAGAGGGTGTGGCCTCAGAATGAGGCGATTTCGTTTGGGCTGTGGTTAGTTGGGTTTGGGGTTTATTTTAAGTTTGTGGTTAAGCATGGGTTTAGGTTGGCGAAGATGATTCGGCGGAGGGGTGGATTTTTGGCGTCGGTTGGTAGCTGATATTCAGTTTTTTAAGAATAAACAAAGTGCCTCAAAGTTGAAAATCTGATGGGGCTTAGTATCGCTAGTAATAAGGGGCCTTATTGCGCACAAGCATGGCAGCCTAGGCCAATTGTGTTACTTTTGATGCAAAGTACAGCGGCAGAACCAAGGCCTTTGGATCATCTACAAATCCCGTAGACCCCACTAACTTAATGGTTTTTTGTGGCGAATAGCGGTCGACATAAACACTCAATGATTTTGCTCGGGTACGCTTTCCACTTTTCACCTCAACCGGTATTAATGCATCGGTTGAGGATTTAAATAGGAACTCTATTTCACTGCGGGCGTATTCCCAAGAATAGGTTGGCCCACCCTGTTGTGCTACCCACTCGTTTTGAACAAAATTTTCAGCAATATAGCCCTTGTAGCTAAAACCCTGTTCACGGTGTTCTCTATAGCTCAATCCCAGCAGATGTCCGAGTAATCCAATATCAAAGAAAAACAATTTGAAAATATTGTCTTTGGATAAGGCTGGCAGTGGTGATTTTGGCTGGCTGTCAATCGGGTGACACTTTGACACCAATTTACATTTCTCTAGCCAGTCAATGGGTCCCGCTAGCTGTTGGTAGCGGGATACGTTTTTAATAACGTCTTTAAATTTAAATCGCTTTACCGAATCATCAACGTGTTGCGCTAGCTGTTTGGGGATATTTCTAAATACAGCGTTTATCTGTTGCGCTGAAATTTTGTCCGAATATTTTCCAAAATCCCGTTCATAACCGGCAATCAATGCATCCTGAACACTGGATACCCGTCCCGTACGCTCAATGATCGACGGATCGCCATGGGAGTTAAACCAGGCGTCTACCGCCTCGGGCATACCGCCAACAAAGTAGTAATCAATCAACACACTAAATAGTTTTTCATGAGCCACTTTGCTTAGATTTAGCTCCGCAAAAGCCTTTACCAGAAGCGGTTGCTGCGCAGCCCATAAAAACTCTTCGAACGTCAGCGGATAAAGCTCGAGAAACTCTACTTTCCCTACCGGAAAAGAAGCTAAAAGTCCTACATTTGAACCCGATGCGCAAATAAACATATCGGGCTTCTGTTCTGCAAAAAACTTCAGTGAGTTGACTGCGGCTTGGCATTCGCCAACCTCATCAAAAATAATCAGTGCCTTTTTACGATCAATGGCTAGATCGAGTGCCAATTCTATATTGGCGAGAATATCATCTGGCCTGAGCGAATCTGCAAACAAATCCGCTAAGTGGGGCTGCTCTAAAAAGTCGAGGCGAACAACTTGAACAAAGTGCGCGCCAAAAAGCTTTTCAAGCAAATAGGATTTTCCCGTTTGCCTTGCGCCGTCCAAAAGAATTGGTTTGCGCTTATCTCGCTTTTTCCAATCCAGCAATTGCTGTAGTAGTAAACGCTCCATCTGTTCTCACCAAAGTTCAATTTGGGTCTTATTGTATGCCTAAAAACCGAAATATTACACTTTTATGCGCATAAAAGTGGTTAATAATGTCATTTTTATGCGCATAAAACATATTCTCAACTTACTTATATTGATTTTGATTGTGGTATCCTCTAAATCGGGGCGACGATAATAGCCTTTATTATCCTTTAGCATTTCTTCGCACCAGTAATTAAAGAACTTTGGTATTCTCACTCAGCCAAGCGCGCAGATTCTCGAAAGTTACTCTCGATGCGCTGTAAAGCCCCAAAACAAAGTCTTGAGATTGGTCATCCGTCGCAGTGATCTCAAGCTTATTAATTGCCAAAAATACATAGGTTGCGGCAAATGCCGTTCGCCTGTTCCCATCAACAAAAGGATGGTTCATGGAAAGGCTTTCCCACAAGGCTGCCGCCTCATCGATTAATGTCGGGTAGTACCCGGTTTGTGGCCGGAACAAGGCCGCTTCCAAAAGACCGGGATCTCTTATCCCCTCCCCACCAACATAACGCTCTATCTGATCTGCATGAATAGCCAGAATGTCATCGACCCTAATATAGTCGAAGCTCATTGCGCTAACTTTTTATAGAGACCTGAAAAACGTGCGGTACTTTTTAGATAAGCGGCCATAACATGCTCTCGGTCTGGCGCTCCATTTTTTGCATCTAAATGGTCCCGAAGAGCATCCTCGACCACAGCCTGGATCTGCCGGCCCTCTGACTTGGCAAGCTTTCGGACTGAGTCCAAAAGGGCTGAATCAACCTGAGTTGCAAATTTTTCTCTTGCTATTGACATGGCCACACTCCGTCATGAAATTTCATTTTATGTCTCAATAAATCTTGATAACTGTATAAGCAAGGCTGTTAACCCGCTATAACAGTGTTTATCACTCATCAGATATTCCATCAGGTATAAAGCTACCCACTTTACTAATATTCTGCCAAAGAAGCGCCCGAGGAACTGATACATCCATGGCCTTCATACAACGCTCAAGCAATCCATTCGCCTCACCTAAGATTCCAATCACCTTGGCAAGGTCTTTTAAGATTACTTCGCCATAGGCTGCATCAGCCTTTGTTGTCGCCGCAGTAAATTCTGACTTACTCAGACTAAGCATGGCAAGGTCTATTACATCTCGGCAATGCATACCCCTATCCAAGCCGCGATCAGAGTTAGCGAGTAGCTTACTGGCAGCCATATCTAGCTTAGTCAGACTGGCGACCCCTAAAATACTGTCTTTCTTTCCAGGCTTAGCTAAACCAATACGGCCTTCAAGAACAATCTCGAACTTGATTGGTTTTCCTTCGACAAACACTTTGGTTCGGATACCGTACTGATCACTGCGAATGTCCGACGTTTGAAATTGGCCAGCATCGGTGCCCTTCATTAGGGCTTGAAGACCCTGTTCACGGACTAAATTGCGCAGGTACCGGTATGACGATAAGTCTGAAACTAAAAAATCCATATCAACCGACTCACGGTACTCACCATATCCCAGGGCGATTGCTGTGCCCCCAGCAAAAAGACAGTTATGCTGCTTAAGCAGATCTGCATCCAGCGACGCAAGTACTTTTGCTATTCGTTGGTGATGTGGACGGGTAAACATCAAGACACAGCCCCCTCAAAAGCAACGCCAAGTAACTCAATAAGCTTCTGCTCACTGTCACTAAGGTTTTCGATATCTAAGAAGCGCTTGTTGCGTTCATAGATTGAGTGGGCCTCAACAAGAGACAGCTCATCAGCCCCCTGCACATGCCATGCAAGCTCCTTTAACTGGGGATAGTCTGAGAATGATAGTCGAACCGGCAGTGTGTCTACATCGTTTCCATTAGCCTCGTGCCCTCTGTTCACTTCTGCAGACAGTTGCAGCTGCAAATCTAAAGCGCTGACTACATTCAGGTAGGCGCCCATACTCACGGTGGGCTCTCCCTTTTCAATACGGTGTAGCGTCACTCGAGAAATGCCCGCCGTCTGGGCGACGGCGTTTGCCGTGATCTTAAATGACTTACGATGCTGCCTTATCAACTGGCCAATATCGGCTAGCTGGATGATCGCGTCATTTGATATTTTTCCTATATTCTTCTTCATAATGTTTCATATAATAGACAAATTAATCTAAATGTCAATTATATGAAACATTTTAAATCTGTTACTCAGTTCGGGGACTTACAGCAATTGATAAGCCTAATTATCGTGCTTCAAGAGACATTAGGTCTTTACACAATTACGCGCCGAAGCCATTTAGCAAGATCAACCTCATCAAGCTTGGATTGCGACAGTAACACTATTTTTTGCCCCACCTCCTCTACATCCCAAACTGCGTTAACGCCATTTAGATCGAGAATAAGGTCCATCACCTGAAATGCCGTTCGTTTATTTCCATCATTAAAGCAATGAGCCTGAGATATAGCCACAGCGTAGGAGGCTGCCAATGAATAAATATCATCCATAAGGCCATACTTGAGCCGGTTATCTACCCTCGACAACGCGCCTTCGAGTGACTTGTCGCCAGCCATTCCTTGAAGCTCATGGAGCTCTAACACCTCATCATGAATCGCAATAATGTGATCAACCGATAGCAGTATAAAACTCATTTGTCTTTCAGGTAATCCAGTACTGGCTGGGTGATTGATTTACGAGACTTAAGACTGTGTCTTATTTCTTCAATCGATGCAGTGCGATGTTGCTCTTCAGAGATAGCTTCAGCGGGCACAAAATAACCGACGAGGGCTGAGTTTTTTAAGACTGCCACAGGCTCACCGCCTGATTTTTCAAGAACTTTGTGAGGCTCTCGCATCTCGGTCATGGATGCAATATTTCGGGTCAATAGAGTCGCCATATAAAATCTCCGCTTAGGCAATAGATCTTTTAATGTACATTAAAATGTATATTTAATCCACTATAGCCTTTTAGCTTATAACTGGAACGCTTTAAGGACACGACTACTCGTAATGAGTCCAGAGCCGCAATATCTTGACCGCCTTTTCCGTCTCTAAAACCTGATAGACAAGCCGATGCTGAATATTGATTCTTCTTGAATAAGCACCGGTCAGGTCACCCACCAGCTTTTCAAAAGGCGGCGGAGTTTGCCATGGATCGGACTGGAGAATCGTTAATAATTGCTGCGCTTTAGTTTTCAATCCGGACGATGCTAGTTTTCGTGCATCCTTTTGGGCCTGCTTGGTGTAATACAGCGTCCACATTACCAATTTAATTCAGTCGCAGCGCTGTCAATGCTCTCCTGCAGTCCCTCTAAAATTGATTCGCGCATCCCTGGCACCGATAAAAGATGCAAGGTTTCGTTGATCGCATTCCAATCATCTTCAGCCAAAAGAACCGCATTGCCTCTCTTGCCCGTTATAACCACCGGCTGATGGTTGGCTGACGTATCGTCGATCAATTTATACAGGTTTGCTCTCGCCTCAGTTACATTCAGTGTTGTCATAATTAAATCCTCTGGATCTAAAAGTACGCTAATGCGTACGTTATGTCAAGTTCACCTGAGTTATCCTCCACTAACAGCCGATAATCCTATTTATCGCATGCCATGATTTGGATTTGGCTTCGTTTTGTTACTTTTTTGGTCTAGCCTTGCCGAACCGCCCTCGATAACCGAGCAATGGCGTTGCGCTGGTAACGTATCAATTTGTGCGTATCCGTAGAGCGGCGGGATACCGGACCACCCTTTCGCCGCTCCTGCCTTTGCATGCTCGCAAAAAAAGCAGCCATCTCTTTCACATCTTGGGGCTCACTGCCCGACGGACTGAGCAGCTCTCTAAAGATGGGGACCGAAGCCCTCACATTCACATCACGCAAAAACTCATCAACTGGCTCGGGGCTGGTATAGGTATCGTAATAGGCATCCATCACCCGTCGATAATTAAGAAGCCCCGCGGCAATATCGGCACAAACAAAGCCAGAGAACCCCTCCTCCGCGATGAGATCGACAAGCGTCTGATACTCAATGGATGACTCAAAGTCGGGGGCACAACTTAAGCCATGCTTGCGGGAGTTTTGGCTGCTGGCCCACTTACCCGCCGCCGATCGCGGACCGGTTGATTTAAGTGCATTGCACTGATTGGCAAGGTTCCTACGATGGTTTGGCATCAAGAGTCAGCGCCCCCGTCACCGACTGCTTTGACTCAAGCGCTGCCAACTCAAGGTCCATACGCTTAATCAGGCGTGATTTATAGTCTATAGAGTCGATGCTCCGTTGAAGGTGCCTCATCGTTTGGTGCTGACGGTGAATCAGATCATCCACCATCTTGATGTGCCTGGCCGCGTCCTTAAAGGCCCTAACCCGGAGATCCGATAGGGT